>MDTD01088557.1_pt1 | contig 10384 bp, 8 predicted proteins | sample 811221 | NCBI WGS metagenome assembly MDTD01 (sample SAMN05326646, study PRJNA326480) | marine metagenome | isolation source: seawater | place: Pacific Ocean: South West | collected 2011
TTAGCCCGGGTGGTGGAATTGGTAGACACAAGGGATTTAAAATCCCTCGATAGTAATATCGTGCCGGTTCAAGTCCGGCTCCGGGCACCATTTATAATATGAAAAAGTAAGAGATGTGCGATAAACTAAATTGTACTAAATTTAATTATTATGCAAGAAAAACAAAACGATAATCATGTTAATGATTTTGAAGATGAAATAGATTTACTAGAGCTTTTAAATGTTTTATGGCAGAAAAAAAGGTTTATTATACTTTTCACTTCTTTTATATCAATTTTAGGAGTAATTTACAGCCTTTCTTTGCCAAATATTTATGCTTCTAAAGGAGTTTTGTCTCCAGCTGATACATCTACTAGTATTTCTCAATCTTTGCAAAGCTATGCCGGCCTTGCGGGTATTGCTGGGGTAACCCTACCTTCCAGCTCAGAAAATAACAATGCAACTCAAGCATTATTAAAATTGAATTCTCTAAGTTTTTTTGAAAGTAGCATAATGCCTAATATCTTTCTTCCAGATCTTATGGCTGTTGAGTCGTGGAGTCCACAAACAAATACACTCAGTTACGATGAAAGAATTTATATCAAAGACTCCAATACTTGGGTAAGAGATTATTCCTATCCTCGCAATCAAATACCAAGCGCTCAAGAGAGCTTTAAGGCATTTAAAGATAATCACCTTAGCCTAAGTTCAGATAAACAAACAACTTTTATCACTATAAATATGAAGCATCAGTCTCCATTTATAGCAAAAGAATGGATAGAACTGATCATTGATGAAATAAATACTCATTATAGACAAAAAGATAAATTAGATTCGGAAAAAGCTATCGAATATCTCAATAAACAAATTGCTTCAACTAACTTAGCTGAAATTAGGCAAGCTATTTCACAGATTATACAAGACGAGACTAGAAAGTTAGCTTTAATCGAAGCTAAGGAATATTATGTTTTTGAGTACATTGACCCACCTGCAGTAATGGAGAGAAAATCCGAGCCTAGTCGAGCTATAATTTGCATTATAAGTGCTTTTTTGGGTGGTATACTAAGTGTAATTTATGTTCTAATAAAACACTTTTTTAGAAGGGAAGATACATAAGCTTTAATCACTAATTGTAAGTAAAGTGCAAATTTTACTCATAATGTGCCAAATTTGAACTAAATTTATGACCAGTTTTAGAAAAATCCAAGATCAACTCAAATCTAAACCTAAAACATGGCTCATTACAGGTGTTGCTGGGTTTATTGGATCAAATCTTTTAGAAGAGCTTCTTAAACTTAATCAAAATGTTGTGGGTTTGGACAATTTTTCAACTGGTTATAAAAAAAACCTTGATGAAGTAAAGAGTTTAGTATCACAAAAGCAATGGAAAAACTTCACCTTTATTGATGGAGATATAAGAAATAGCGAGTCATGTATAAGCGCATGTTCAAATATTGACATTATTTTACATCAAGCTGCTCTTGGTTCTGTTCCTAGATCAATCGAGGATCCTATTCTTACAAACTCAACTAATATTGATGGATTTCTTAACATAATAAATGCTGCAAGAGTTTCGGGAGTCGAGCGTTTTGTTTATGCTGCCAGTAGTTCAACATATGGCGATCATATAGATTTACCAAAAAGAGAGAGTGTTATTGGAGCCCCGCTTTCACCATATGCTGTAACTAAGCTTGCTAATGAACTTTATGCTGACGTTTTTTCTAAATGTTATGGATTAAGCAGCATAGGTCTGCGTTATTTTAATATATTTGGTAGGCGTCAAGACCCAAATGGAGCTTATGCAGCAGTTATTCCAAAATTTATTTCTGCTTTAATACAAAATAAAAGTGTAACTATAAACGGTGATGGTAAAACTAGTCGAGATTTTTGTTACGTTGACAATGCAGTTCAAGCAAATATTTTAGCTGGAGTGACTCAATCAGAATTAGCTACTAATCAAATATATAATATAGCAGTAGGAGAACAAACTTCTTTAAATGAACTTTTCAACGAAATTAAATGCCAACTTACAAATCTAAATCTAGGTACTAAAGAAATCCAACCAAATTATGGGGATTTCCGTGATGGCGATGTGCGCCATAGCTTAGCCGACATAAAAAAAGCAAATCAATTGTTAGGCTACTTTCCTGAATTTAATGTGAAAGAAGGCCTTGCTGAAGCTATTTCATGGTACATTTCAAATCATTAAAGGATTAGGCGAATGATAGAAGAAAAATTAAAAATTGCAGTTATCGGACTTGGTTATGTCGGCTTACCATTAGCGATTGAATTTGGAAAGAAACATGATGTTATTGGTTTTGATCTAGATCAACTTCGAATTGAAGAGCTTAGAAATGGATACGATAGAACATTAGAAGTTTCCTCGCAGGAATTGTCTGAATCTCAGTTCATTGATTTTACTTCTGAAAAGGTAAAATTAAATGATTGTAATTGCTACATTGTAACTGTGCCAACACCTATAGATGATTCTAATAAACCAGATCTAGGTTCGCTAATAAAGGCTTCAGAATTAATTGGCAAAGTTCTTAGTAAAGGTAATATTGTTATTTATGAATCCACTGTTTATCCTGGTGCAACTGAGGAAGAGTGTGTTCCAGTTTTGGAGCATTATTCTGGATTGAATCTTAATAAAGACTTTTCTTGTGGATACAGTCCAGAAAGAATAAATCCTGGTGATAAAGATCATCGATTACCTGCAATAAAAAAAGTGACGTCTGGTTCAAACCCAGAAGCTGCTGATTTTGTTGATAATCTCTATAAAAAAATTATTACTGCTGGTACTCATCGTGCAGAAAGCATAAAGGTGGCGGAAGCGGCTAAAGTTATTGAGAATACTCAAAGAGATCTAAATATTGCTTTGATAAATGAGCTTGCAGTCATTTTTAATAAATTAGAGATTGATACAGAGTCTGTACTCAAAGCTGCTGGAAGTAAATGGAATTTTATGCCATTTAGACCGGGACTTGTTGGCGGTCATTGCATAGGTGTCGATCCTTATTACCTTACTCATAAAGCTCAATCTATTGGATATGATCCAGAGATTATTTTGGCTGGACGCAGAATGAATGATGATATGGCTTCTTATATTTCATCTCAGCTGATAAAAGCTATGATCAAGGAGTCAATAAACATTGAATCTTCTAGAGTTTTAGTTATGGGCCTAACTTTTAAAGAAGATTGTCCAGATTTTAGGAATACAAAGGTCTTAGATATGATTCATAAGCTTGAAGGATATAAATGCATTGTTGATGTTTATGATCCAGTTCTTGATAGCGATGAAGTAAAAAAAGATCTTGATTTAATAATGTGTAAAAATCTTGTAAACGGCTATTATGATGCCATTGTGTTAGCAGTAGCTCATAGCGATTTCAAAAAAATGGGAATTAGTGCAATAAAAGCATTGCTTAAGCCTAAAGGCATTATTTATGATTTAAAATATATTTTTCCTGCTGACGATTCAAATATAAGGTTATAGATAAATTATATGTGTGGAATTTTAGGAAAAATATCAACATCTAGCATTAATACAAGTGATGAAGATTTTAATGCCGCACTTTCACTTCTTAAGCATCGTGGGCCTGATGGGGTCGGAGTTCATAAAGGTAATAAGTATATTTTTGGGCAGAGACGCCTATCTATAATTGATTTGACTGATGCTGGAAAGCAACCAATGATTTCAAGTGATGGCATGGTTGTTGTTATTTTCAATGGTGAAATTTACAACTACAAAGAAATCAAATCAGAGCTAATTTCTAAAGGACATATTTTTAAATCTTCTTCTGACACTGAGGTGCTACTAAATGCATATTTAGAGTTTGGTATTGAATGTATTCATCATTTCATTGGCATGTTTGCATTTGCTATTTATGATTCAAGAACACAAGAATCATATATTGTAAGGGATAGGCTTGGAATAAAACCATTATTCTTTTATAGCGATGATAATGCCATAACTTTTTCATCTGAAATTAAGGCAATACTTAGATTAGAAAGTGATACAGATTTTAGTCCAAATGAATCGGCATTATCATCATATTTATCATTTAGGTATCCCATAAAGGATGATACCTTTTTTAAAAATATTGTTTCATTACCTGCAGGCCACTTAATTCATATTAATCATACAGGCAATAAAAATATTATTAAGTATTGGAGCTTTAATGAAAAATTAAAGGATCAGCAAGACGACCATGGCGAAGAATTTTATATTCTTAAACTTCGTGAATTACTTGAATCAGCAGTTAAGTACAGAATGATTTCAGATGTTCCAATAGGATCTTTTTTATCTGGCGGGGTAGATTCAAGTGTTATCACAGCAATAATGGCAAAGAATCAATCGGAACCAATAAATACTTTTACAGTTGGATTCAATGAAGAAGGCTACAATGAATTTTCTTATGCTAAAGAGGTTGCGCTTCGTTACAAGACTAATCATAAAGAAATACTGCTGAATGCAAATGATTATGTAAATGCTATGGATGATCTTATTGGTTTCAAGGATGCTCCTTTGTCAGTCCCAAATGAAGTTCCTTTGTATTTAATGTCAAAAGAATTAAAAAAATATATTACTGTTGTTCTTTCTGGTGAAGGCGCTGATGAAATCTTAGGTGGCTACGGTAGGATATTTAGGTCACCATATGATTACGAAAGATTTTGCAAATTAGAGAGCGGAGAATATTCTGAAAATGAAAAGAAAAAATTTCTTGAAAACTACTCGAAACGTTATGGAAGCAAAATTTTTGATACTCCAATAGACCATTTCTATCATCTATATAGTTATACATCGTCTGAAGAAAAGAAAACCCTTCTATCATCCCATATTCATAATAATGAAAATGAACAAGCTTTAAAACAATGTATTAATAAATACTTCGATGAAGTAAGTAATGAATCGTATATTAATAAGGTAATGTATTGTTTTGAAAATATACATCTTCAAGGTTTATTAAATCGTGTTGATATTAATACAATGGCACCCTCTGTAGAGGCTAGGGTTCCATTTGTTGATCATAGATTAGTTGAGTTTGCATTTACAATTCCTTTAAAATATAAAATGAAGTGGAAATCTAATGAAGATAAATTTGCTGCCAGATTGGTTATGGGTGACAAGATATCTGAAGTTTATGATACCCCAAAATATCTTCTTAAAAAGGCCTATGAATCATCATTATCAAAAAATATCTTATATAGAAAAAAAGTTGGGTTTCCTGTTCCTCTTAATAGTTTTTTTGGTGGAGAGTTTAAAGGTTATGCTAAAGATATTCTTCTAGATGAAGAAACTAATAGAAGAGGGCAGTTAAATATTAAAGAAATTGAGAAATGGCTAGATTCACCAAAAATGTCAAGAGATCATAGTTATGCTATGAAAATCTGGATGCTAGTTAATAATGAATTATTTAATAGAAAATATTTTTAGGAGAACAAAAATGAAGCAAAAACCAATCATAGGATTCACAACTGGTGTGTTTGATTTATTCCATATAGGCCATTTAAATATGCTTCGAAATGCCAGCTCACTTTGCGATAAGTTAATCGTTGGTGTAACAACAGATGAACTAGTTTCTTATAAGGGTAAAGAGGCTATCATACCTTTTTTAGAAAGAATGGAAATTGTTAGGAGTATTAGTTATGTTGATGCAGTTGTAGCCCAAGCTGACATGGATAAAATGAAATTGTATAAGAAATTAAAGTTCGATGTAATGTTTGTGGGTGATGATTGGTTTGATAGTGAAAAATGGAATCAATTTGATAAAGACTTTAAAGAAGTTGGAGTTAAGATAATCTACTTCCCATATACTCAAGGAACATCTTCAACTTTAATAAATGAGATTCTAGCCACTAAAAGAGATTCTTTATAAGAATATATCAATTGATAAAAATAATTTAACGACAAGACTTAAATGAATCAAAGTAATAAAAATATTATTTGGGTCGTAGTTGATTGTGTTCGAAACTACCAAAGCGGAACCGACGACCGAGACAAGCTTGATAGTATGTATGATTTGGAGAATGAATTTACATCATTTAATAAGATGATGGTTTCAGCTCCAAGCTCGATAATGAGTGCATTATCTTTTTTAACAGGTATTCCCGCTTATTACTTAGCTGGTAATTTCTCACAGTTTCAATTTGATAAAGAAAGCTATTGGAGTGTAACCGATATACTAAAGCACAATGGATATTTGAATTACTCTATTCTTAATTCTTTAGATCTCAGAACAATGCTCACCGATATGATTGACCCGATAGATAACAAGTTTTTAACAAAAGAGGTAAGGCCCACTATGCTGCGTTGGCCAAATTCTGAGGTAACAAAAATTTTTAATAATTTATTAGACTCTAAGCCCAAAGATCCAAGCTTTCATTTTTTATGGTACAACACAAGATTAGACCCAAATATGTCTAATGAGCTTGAGGGGCTTATTGAAAATATTAAAAGTAGAGGATTGTATGAAGACAGTATTATTATAATTACTGCAGACCATGGATATCCAGATAGGAAGCGTGGCCTAGTTTCTGATGGATGGGATCTTTTGAAAGCTGGAATACCACATGATGTTTTATTAACAAATGATAATATTAACGTGCCATTTTTAATTAAGTATCCTGGTATGCCAGTTAAGAATATTGATACATTAGTGAGCGCAGAAGATATTGTTCCAACACTGCTTGATATATTAAATATTGATTTACCTTCAGAAAAGAAATTACCGATCTTTGGTAAGAGTTTGATTCCTTTAATTGATCAAGGATCTAACGAGTTTTTTCATAACAGAATAATAAGAAGTGATGCTCGATTTTCACTTCAAGCTAATAGAATGACTTCACTTCAAAAACAAAACTATCATTATATTGTTCGACACCAAGATAATGATGAGCAACTTTATGATACTTCTGTAGACCCAGAAGAAGTATCAAACATTGCACAAGAATCAATTTACAATGAAATCCTCAATGAGTTTAGAGATTATTTTGAAAAAGAAAATAAAAAGATTTTAAAGCTTCAGAAATCAAATACCTATGAAAAACTACTTGAGAATTTTTCAAAAATTTCGCAATCTACTTCAAGCATTAAATCCTGCTATGTTATATCTTTTAGTCAATCATATCTCTATCAGACTACTATTGATGCTATCAAATCAAAATTTCCAAATATAAAGATTACATTAATAATAAGTAGTGCTAATGATAATGAAGATAATAAAATTCCTGCGATAGAAGGGGTTGATTTTGTCTTCTACAAAAATGATTTTTCTGATAAGCGTAGTAGCCATTTTGATAAAAAAGATATCTTAATAGAAGTAGTTGATGACCCATCCTCTCCAGAGTTTAGAGCTATGTATAGTTCTTTTAAGGTATTAACGGGTAAGAAGATTTTAAGAATAGATTGGGCTGGAAATATTGAAGAAATTAAAAGTAGATTATTTGATTCACCAGCATTTCTTCAATACAAGACTATACTTCATAAGATTAATTTAAGAATTAAACTTGGAATCCATGAGCCCCAATATTTTATAGATGAAGTAAAAAGAGTTTCAAAACGAATCTTAAAAAAGTTTAAGGCATAGATTTATTATATTTCCATAAATATAATCATATTAAAGTTCAGTAATATGAGGCCCCTTTGATACAATCAACTTTCATAAGAAATGTTTCTATTCTAGTTTCTGGAACAATCGTTGCTCAAGTTATTGCTGTACTTGCTTCACCAATTCTCTCAAGGCTTTATTCGCCTGAACAGTTCGGAGAGTATGCAATCTTTATTACTATTGTAGGTTTGTTATCTACAATCTCTTCACTATCTTATGAGATGGCAATTGTAAAACAGAAGGAGGAATTTGATGCAAACAGTCTCTTTAAAATATGTTTATGTATATCATTAATTTCTAGTATCTTAGTATTTCTATTAGTTTTTATTTTAAAACTTAATACACAGATACCATTTGCATTAATAGTACCAATTGGCATGTTTCTTTATGCGATTAATAACGCCATGTATTCTCTTCTTAACAGGTACGAAATGTACTCTCAGTTATCTAAAATTCAAGCTCTTAGAAGCGCAATAATTGTAACTTTACAAATATTATGTGGGTATATAGGTTACACATATTATGGCTTAGCTTTAGGTGCATTAGTCTCTGCCTTAGTTGTTTTCATATTTAGCTTTTACAAGTTCTCAGAGTCCCATCACATGGAAACTTTGATTAGTATGAAGAAAATAAAATTACTTTTAATAAATAACTCAGATTTTCCTAAGTATGGAGTTGCTCAGAATTTTGTGAGTTATATTTCTGCAAACTCGCCAATTTTTATACTCACTATTTATTTTGACTTAGCTATAGTTGGAGCCTATTTCTTCGCTGTAAAGCTTGTTCAAATTCCAGCAAATGTTTTGGGAGCGGCAGTAAAAAGAGTATTTTTTAGGAAAGCAGAAGTTTTAAAGTCCGATCTAAATTCCTTGATAAAACTTTATGATAAGATGGCTTTTGCCATGACGGCAATAATTTTTCCTATAATTATTTTTTGGTTTTTTTATGCAGAAACTATCTTTCCTTTAGTTTTTGGAGAGGAGTGGATAAATGCAGCGATACTATCAAAATGGTTATTGATTTGGTTTGGTGCACAGTTTGTTATGGCGCCCACCAGGTCGTTATTTATTGTATATGATATTCAAAAGCAATTATTGATATTTGATTTTTTGCTAGGATTATTTAGGCTTAGTTTATTATTTTTTCTTGCTCAGACCTTCTCAGCAATCGATGTGATTATGAATTATTCTATTTTCTCAGCTATTGTGTGCATTTGTTTTGTTATTTACTTGCACTATTATCTTGTTAGATTAAGGAAATTAGATTGATAATATTAAAATAGGATTAAATGTCACTAAATCTAAAATTCATATTAATTAAAGCTCAGCTTATTTGTATCTTTATTTATTTATGCTTTTTAAGTATTAGAATCCATAGTGGAGCTTTTGATGATGATCAAACTGCATTTCGTATCTTGGTTGCAGTAGTATTTTCATATATTCTTAATTTAATCCAACAAAAAATTACATTTAGAGGATTAAAATATTTCTCATTTAGTTTTTTGTTCCCTCTAGCTTTTTTTATAGTTTACTTTCAAATAGCTGCTCTTCATTTATTTGGATTTAGTGTTCTTTCAAGTTTTGAATGGTTTATATGGGCAGGCAGTAGTAATATTTCAAAAACTATATCTGTAGCTGCTCTTGGAATTGTGGGTTATTTCATAGGTATAGCATGGAGACCCTCAAAGATCTTACTAAAAAGATATAAAGAAGAGCACCCTAAATCACTTTTACAGATTATCACCTATTTAAGTTATTTCCTTTATGTTTTATTCTTGTTAAATTCTGGCTCATATATTTATGGAGCTTACATCGCTGATGGGACTTTCCTAGCTTCATATATTGCCAAGCTTTTTAATATCTGTTTATTTTCAGGACTTTCTATTAACATCTATCGAATCCTTAATAGTAATAAACGTTATAAAAGTATTTTGTCTTATTTAAATGCTTTTTATAGTCCGCTACTTGCATTAGCTTTTTTTAATATACTTATGTCTATATTTGTTGGAGATAGAGGCCCTATCATTTCATATTCAATTATTATTTTTAGTGCATATTTTATAAAATCGTATCAATTAAGTTTTGTAAGATTAGCTTTAATTTTAATATTCTCAAGTGCGTTTTTTACAATACTTGGTGAAGCTAGGACTAGGGTCATAGGAGAGGGTTTTGTTGAAAGGTTTGTGTCAGCAACTGAAACTGAAGGCCCTGAATATTTTGATGAAGGTGTTCCTGGAGCTAATTTCATTGAATTAGCTTTATCAGTCAGAACTCTAGCTGTTTCTGTTGAATCTGTTCCTAAAGAATTTAATTACCATTATGGAGGTTTTCAGTTACAACAAATAGCAGCCATAGTTCCTGGAGCACAAGGGATAGTAAATAAGGCGGTTTATAATGGTGACCCCAGATATAACGGATCTGCAAATTTCATCACCTATTTAATCCACCGCCGCCCAGTTGATTATGGAGATGGCTCATCTGTAATAGCAGATCTTTATCTTGATTTTGGCATAGGAGGAGTCATAATCTTGATGTTTGCATTTGGAAGATTTATTTCTCGAACTGAACTTGATATCCACCAAGGCAACATAAGATTTGGTTTCAAGTTCCTAATATTTATGAGCTTTCTCTCTAATGCAATATATTTATCTCGTTCAACAATCATGCTGGAATTGACTGGAATTGTTTGGTGCTATTTCTTAATTAAAATAGTTATGTCGATATTGAATGCATCTTCAAAAAAATACTCCTTAAATCAATCTTAAAAATATATTTTTTTAAAATTAATGACTTAAA
>MDTD01126969.1_pt1 | contig 10384 bp, 4 predicted proteins | sample 811221 | NCBI WGS metagenome assembly MDTD01 (sample SAMN05326646, study PRJNA326480) | marine metagenome | isolation source: seawater | place: Pacific Ocean: South West | collected 2011
ATCGATTTTTCGGCAAACCCTGTCGCAGTTACACACCCCATTTTTACACGCATTACCCGCCAAGTGCCACCTAGGTTCTTTTTTTCAACGAAATCGTGTACTTTCGCTCATCTTGTGGTTTAAGGCAGCTCAACGAAGAAGCCGCCACAACAACTAACCCAAATCCCATGCTTCCGAAACTCATTCGAATGCACTCCAGTATCCTGGCGGTATTGGCATTGCTATTGGTCGGCGGAATCACCCCGCTGATTGCTCAGGTTGATATCACCGGCTCCATCACCGACGGCGCGACCGGTGAGCCGCTGATCGGCGCGACCGTGATTCAAAAAGGAACCACGAACGGCACCAACGCTGATGTCGATGGTTCGTTCACTTTGACCGTAGAATCGCTACCTACAGAAGTGATCTTCAGCTTCGTCGGATACGAGGCGAAAATCAAAGAAATCACCAACACGCAGCCCCTAGCGATTATGCTGGTGGAAGACGCCGAACTCGTCGGCGAAGTGGTGGTAGTTGGGTACGGCCGGCAAAAGAAACGTGTCTCCACCGGGTCCATTGCCAAGGTTACTGCGGAAGACATCGAAGGTATTCCCGTGCCGGATGTCATTTCGACGCTGGAAGGACAAACTTCCGGTTTGCTTGTCAATGAATCGAGCGGACAACCCGGTGCCGGCAAGTCCATCCTCGTTCGTGGCATCAGCACGAACGGTGACAACTCGCCACTTTTCATCGTAGACGGACTGCAGCTCGGCAACATCGACAACATCAACCCCGCCGACATCGAGTCTATCGACGTATTGAAGGATGCGGCCTCCAGCGCCATATACGGTGCCCGTGCGGCGAACGGAGTCGTCATCATCACCACCAAAAACGGCAGCGGCAAAGACGAAGGAACTATCAGCTACCAAACGAGCTACCTGAATTCTCAGCCGTGGAAGCTCCCCGAGATGCTCGATGCGGAGGATTATGTCATGCTCATCCGAGAAAAGTTTGCCAACAGCAACCAGACCTCTGCACTCGACGTGTTAGGTTTCCCCAACATTGGCGACGAGCTGACAGCAAATACGAACTGGATGGATGAAATCTTCAATCCAGCAACCGTGGTGAATCACCGTTTGACGGCCACCACCAAGAACTCCTACCTCTCGGTCGATTACTGGGACCAGACGGGAGTCATTGGTGGGGAGAAGTCCAACTACACCCGTTACTCGGTGCGCTATAACAGCTCCAAGAAGTACAAGGACTTCATCACCATCGGCCAAAATCTCAACCTCAACCGGACCGACAACAACAACATCGGAACGAACAGCGCGTTCGGCGGAGTGCAATCCGATGCCTTTGCCTACGATCCCCTGACGCCGGTCTACGATGATGTCGGGCAATACGGCTTCGCACAGTCCCCATGGGTGCAGAAGGAGTACATCAATCCGCTCAGCCGATTGTGGCTAATTAATGGCGATGGCAAATCGGACCAAATGATCGGAAACTTCTTCCTCGAAGCCGAACTCTTTGACGGTTTCAGTGTCAAAACGGACATCGGCTTTGACCTGAACTGGTGGGATTACCGAAGCTTCACCCCAACCTATGAATTCCACCCTGCAGCGCAAAACCTCACCAACGACGTAAGCCAAGGCTCCGGAAACTTCCAAGGCATCCAGTGGGAAAATACTGCGCACTACACACGTTCCCAGAACAAGCACAATTTTGATTTCCTCGCCGGCACATCATATCGGGCGAACGACTTCCGACAGGTCGGAGGGTACAGCTCGGAAATTCCCATGGACAACCAGTTCAATCCGAACTTCCAGTACCTAGATGCTGGCCAAGACACCTTAGACAACACTTGGGGTGGAGCGAATGTCCACTACGCGCTGATCAGTACGTTCGGACGTGTCTTGTACAACTACGATGAGAAATACCTCTTCTCTGCAACGCTTCGCCGCGATGGCTCGTCAAACTTTGGACCTGGAAACCAGTTCGGTGTATTCCCTTCTGCCTCGGTCGGTTGGGTTGCATCGAAAGAAGGGTTCATGGAGACTATTGAGCCGGTTAGTTTTCTAAAGCTGCGCGCTTCATGGGGGATAAACGGTTCAGACCGCATCTCACCACTGAGCTACGTCAGTAGAATTGAACGGGTATTCACTTACGCCTTCGGTTCAGAAACCCAAACCCTGAACACCGGCACTGCCCTTGCTACGCCGCCCAACCCTAATGTTAAATGGGAAGAGAGTGAGCAAATCGATATCGGTGTCGAACTCGGACTGTTTGACGACAAACTCACTGTTGAAGCGGACCTCTACCGCAAGATCACAAAAGACCTGCTCATGACGCAGCAGATTCCGGGCTACATCGGCGCCACCAACAACCCTACTTCCAACCTCGGAGAAATTCGCAACCAGGGGATTGATTTGGTATTAGGCTACCGGGCCGGAGAAGGCGATTTAAAGTGGAACACCCAGCTGACTTACACGCACTTTAAGAACGAAGTGATCAGCGTCGCCGGTGAAACCGGTTACCTCAACGGTTGGGGCTGGCCCGTTCGCAACACGGCCATCACGCGCATGACCGAAGGGTATGAGGTAGGTCACTTCGTGGGGTATGAGGCGGATGGTATTTTCCAAAACCAAGGCGAAATTTTCAGCCATGTGAATGCTGAAGGTGACCTCCTTCAGCCCAATGCCTCCCCTGGGGACATACGCTTCTTAGATTCCAACGGTGACGGCATCATCAACTCCGACGATATCACAGACATCGGCAGTCCCTGGCCGAAGCACATCATCGGCTTGAGTGCTAACCTGACATACAAGGATTTCTACGTCAGCGCCATATTCAACGCACAAATCGGCCACGAGATTTACCGCACGTACGAACGCTCAGACGTCACATTCTCCAACTACCAGAGTTTCTGGTTGGGTCGTTGGACACCGGAAAACCCCAGCACGGAGTTGCCGCGTTTGACATCGACAGACCCCAATAACAACCAGCGCCCCTCGGATTTCTACCTCGAAAACGGAAACTTCCTCCGCTTGCGTAACCTGCAAGTTGGCTGGAACGTTCCTGCGAACATCTTGGAGAAGTTCAACATGAAGGAGGCCAAAATTTACCTCACCGGTACCAACCTCTTCACGGTGACCAACTACCGCGGATTTGACCCCGACATCGGGACCAGCGGCTGGATATTGGATACCGGCATTGACAAAGGTTTCTACCCGAACAACCGCTCCATCGGTGCGGGCCTCAATGTTTCATTCTAAAGCTCAGAACTCATGACTAAGCACCTACGCAACGTAACGCTCCTACTCGCCCTCGCTTTGAGCTTTGGAGCCTGTAATAAAGATCGACTCCAAGTCGACCCTGTGAACCAAGTCCTGTCAAGTACATACTACCAAACGGAACTGCACGTGTCCGAAGCACTCATTGGTGCCTACGACCCCGTCGGTTGGACGATGGCCTATGGGCAATGGATTTCTCCCGTCATGTTTGGTGAAATCCGCTCGGATAATGCCAATGCCGGCGGCGACCCCTCGAACAACGACCAACCCGGATGGCAGGAATTCGATGATTTCACGGAAACCAACGTCAATACAGTGCTTCACCCACTCTACCGTCGAAGCTATATCGGCATCAATCGGGTGAACAGCCTGTTGAACAATACGGATACGAGCGATCCTGAGCTGTCTTCCGATGCGGTGCAAGTTTACCTAGCTGAGGCCAAGTTCTTGCGCGCGTTTTACCATTTTGAGTTATTCCGTCACTTTGGCCCCATTCCTGTCGTAACCGACGAATTAGCACCCGACGTCGTCGATCTCGAACGCAATACCCTCTCAGAAGTGATGCTACAGATCATCAGCGACTGCGAAGATGCAGCGGAGTTGCTCCCAACTCTATCCGCACCCGGCCAAGAAGGACGGGCCACGAAAGGTGCTGCCTTGGCTTTGATGGGCAAGGCATATCTCTACTGGGCTGACCTCAGTAATGACGATGCCGCGAAGTTCGATGCTGCTGCTTCTGCCTTGCAAGAAGTAGTGGACTTGGGCGTTTACGAATTGGTAGATGACCTGGGGTCGCTTTACACCCAAGGGTCGCGCAACACCACAGAAGCGGTTTTTGAAATCCAACACAACCCTTTGTACCAAAGCGACTGGGGCTGGTTTGAAGGAATCGACGGAAACGGCATGATTCAATTGTGCGGCATCCGTGGATTGTGTGCTGAGCACCCCACCTACGAAGCGGGCTGGGGATTCATGGCCGTTACTGAAGGATTGTATAACCATTTCTTAGACGATGACCACTATCGTCGCGATGTGGCCATTGCTTCTGAGGCGACATTGGAACAAGACATGATCGATGCAGGACTTTCTTGTGACCCTATAATCGACGCGACCCAAAACAACCCAATCGACTACACTGGCTACTTCCAAGTCAAGTATCAAAACTTTAAAGCGTTTGCCGGTACCAACGTCAACGGCGGTAACGAACACTTGACCAAGGCGCAGAATACACATTACATTCGGTATGCTGACGTATTGCTGATGCTGGCAGAGGCTCTACTCAGAGGCTCATCTGACAATGTTGGCGAAGCAATGTATTATGTTGATATCGTTCGGGAGAGAGCAGCCGGCCCCGGGAATAATCAAGATAGCTACCGTACTTCATCACAATTGATGGTAGATGAGGGATGGAGCATGGAAGAAGTCATTTGGTATGAGCGCCGATCTGAATTGGCTTGTGAGGGGGATCGTTGGACGGACCTTGTTCGCTCCGGCCGAGCAGAATCAGGATTGTTCGTTGGCGACGGCGACAAAGAAAGCAATTTCAACCTCGACCACTTATGGCTGCCTATTGCACTCGAAGAAACTGTTTTAGCAAGCGGAATAACCACTTATCCCGATGCTTCACTTTTTGATTGATACCGAAAATAAACTCTAAATCATATTCGATGAACTTGAAAAACTTTCTATACCCACTTGGATTCGCCTTGTTGGGAGGACTTGTAATGACAGGATGCGGGAAAGAGGATGAAGAAGATCCAGGTGCCGCGATAGCCACGTTTCAATACGAAATCAATCCAGAGAATTGGGCGGAAGTAATATTCATGAATTATTCTCAAAATGCTAGCACCTTCGCTTGGGATTTTGGCGACGGTAATACCAGTACCGATACAAATCCTACGCATACATATGGTAGCGGAGGAACATACGATGTTACCTTAACTGCCACCGGTGCAACAGGCTCCGCCTCTCGCACAGAGACAATTAATATTATTGATCCTAATACAGCTGGTCAGTTCCTATCTGGAGCTGAAGGTAAAACGTGGTACCTTGACCGAGAAGCGATTGCCATGGGTATCGGCCCAGGACCAGGTGATGTTTCCTGGTGGTCTTTTGGTGGCGTTACGCCCTTGGGCGAACGTCCGTGCATCCTCGATGACGCGTTTACCTTCAATCCCGACGGTACGTGGGAAAAGAACACCAACGGAACTTTGTTTGTCGATTCAGACGCCAATGGCGGATGGCTCGGAAACAGCTTCGAAACGTGCTACGACGAGACTACGCCTGACCTATTTGTTGGTCCCAATGGCGAAGACTTGAGCGCCTTTGCGGACGGTGGTGACTACACCTACAACTTCGACGCAGCTCAAGGCATGATCACCATTGAAGGATTCGGCGCCTACATAGGACTCGCTCAGAAGACCAACAACGGCGACAGCTACATCCCCGTTTCCACGAAGATGTACACCGTCCTCAACATGGAGACAGGTGCCAATTCAGATCGCATGGAAATTGCCTTGGTCATGCCTGACGGCGCGGCGTGGACCTTCTACCTTGTACACTACCACGATGCTAACGACCTCCCTCCCATTCCGATTGCAGGTCCTTCGGCCAGTTTTAGCTATGTAAAAGAGGGTACGACTGTAACGTTTACCAATACTTCTAATAATGCTACTTCTGCTAATTGGGACTTTGGTGATGGAAATTTCAGCACCGAGTATAATCCTGTGCATACGTATGCAGCCGACGGCAACTATACGGTGACGCTAACGGTAAGTGACAGTGACTTTAATACTGATGAAGCGTCGTCCACGATCACGATCAGTTCGGCAATTTTCACCGCCGCCGACTTATCCACTACCACCGGTAAAATCTGGCGATTGGATGGTGAAGGCTCTTATTACGTTGGCCCAGATCAAGGTAGCGGAGCCTACTGGGGTGGTCTCGACGCCGCAGGAGTTGTGGAACGCTATTGTCAGATGGATGATGAGTTCATCTTTTATGATGACGGAACGTTCATAATAAATACCCAAGGAGACGTGTGGGCAGAGAGTTATATGGGGGGTAATAATGAATGCCTTCTGGATGAGGAACTCGTAGCACCATTTGACGTTTACGGTTCAGGCGAACACTCTTTCTCAGCTACAGGTGCAGAAATCACGGTTAACGGTCTCGGGGCATACATAGGATTCAACAAGGCTTATAATGGCGTTGAATTACCTGGAGACGGCTCTGGCACTCCGGCTTCAACAATAACATATGAGGTATATGAATACAGTGACGTAGACGGTATCCAGCGCTTAACAATTACTGTAGCCTATGGATCAGAAACTGACCCTGATTATTGGAATATGAGGATGATTTCTGAATAACGAAACAGAACCACATCTTTAGAAAGGGAATTTGCAATTGCAGATTCCCTTTTTTTATTCATTTTTATGTTTTCCACCTATTCCGACAACTTAATGAATCTTCCCAAGTCGACTGTCTCGTCCTCACGAAGAATAAACACATTGTACAGGCCAGCTGCCCAGTCGGTTACATCTATTTGCTCTTGGATTGTGGAGACATCGCGAAAGACCCTGCCATACACCGGGCGCCCTCGATTATCGTAAATACTCAGCGTGAGGTCTTGACGGAAGAATAATCCAAACGCAATGTTCACGTTATTCACCGTTGGGTTCGGGTAGACATGGACCGTTTGAAAAGTAAAGTCAAACGTTGTTTCGTCGTCTTCATTTTCAACTTCACCGAGATAATCGAACCTCAGCCAATTCATATTGAATGGTGCAGCTGTTACGAGAATGCGTAATTGATAGTCACCAGAGGCATTTAATGTCACCGTTTCGGTAGTCGTCTGCCATTCTTGCCAGTCACCTGTAGCAGGAAACTCAGCTGCGCACACATAAGTATCTATACCGCTATCGTGGAGAAGCACCAATTCTGCACTTCCATCACTCTGTGATGCAGTACGGAAAGAAACATCATAATCTCCACTGTACAAGACGTTTACGTCATAGATCATGTAGTCTCCTGGATCAAGATATCCAACATTCAAGCCACCACCAACGTCAGAAGTACTTTCAAGTTCAACACCTTCGGCTTCTACAAAATTTTCTACTTCAATCCACCCCGGTATTGGATATACAAAGTCCAAGGTATTATCCACAGGTTCATCGGTGAAGCTCTGCAGATTACCTCCATCATTTGCCAAGATATTCGAGCCCGAGTACGATATTGTCAGGTCTTGAGTCGCAAGAAGTAAGTCATCCATTTCAAACACAATGGTTTGGTCATTTTCAAAACTCATTCCAAGGGCACTAAAAGTCAAAGGTTGCCCACCATCGAAAATTTGAAAGTCAGTTGACTGCGCGACAAGCGGCTGAGCAATAGGCTTATTCAAAGTCAATGCAATTTGCCCCGAATTCAGCGTTCGTGCGGTCAGGAATGCCATATCCACTTCATCCGCGGGCACCCCGGTATATGAAAAGTCGAAACTGCCTAGATTGAAGCCAGACTGATCAGCAAAAAATCGCATCTTACGCTGACCCTCAAGTAACAAAACGTCTTCGACCACAACGTTTGACCAATTGTTCAAGCCGCCTGTTGTCTGCACATTAATTGAAGGTGTGACTTGAATGCCATCAACATTCAAATGGAAAACGCCGTTCGAGCCGTCCGCCGCCACCCGAACTGCAATGTCATATAGTCCGGATATTTGAACATCCACTGTGTAGTCCATCCACTCGTCCATTGAAATCCATCCTACATTGTAGCCATTTGAATTTGATTGGTCAGTGGAAAATTCGATATCGACACCGTCGTTACGGTATTGCCAGCCGTTATTCCACGCCGTGAATTCTCCAGTCGTCACGTGGAATGTGGCCACCTGTTCGTCATTGTAGGCATAGCCTTGGCGGCCCAAATCAAAATCTGTTGCATACACTAAGCCCGGCACCGTATGCGGCGCACCAAGGAAAGGCTTAGTCTCATCCGTAGCGACCTGCCGGAACATAGCATCGGGGACATTGGTTTGGATGACGCAATTCTCCGTCTTCAGTCCCTCAGCCAATTCCATCAACGAAGCGGTAGCGACTTCCACCGAAGGCTGAAGTGCATTGCCGTTCCAGTAGTCCAAGAGGTCCTGGTAGCCGTCTGTCTTTGCAATGGAAATGGGGCAGGAAATGCTTTCGATTTTCTTCAGCGGCCACCAAGCCCAGCCCATATTTAAGTCCTCGAGCAAGTGAATGGCATCCCTAAACCAAGCATTTCCGTTTTCACCGCTTTCCCCTACGTAAATCGGTACATTATGTTCATCGCGCAGGGTTGTGACGAACTGCATGTCCACAGGCTCATTTTTGCTCCAATATTTGTGTGGCGAGTACACCAGTTGGTCGTCCCACGGCGGGGTCAAACCAGTGAAGTCATTGGCAAACCAGTTACCCTCGATGAAAATGATATGGTCCGGGTCGACCGTGCGGATGCTGTCCGTGCACTGCATGTACAGACTTCGCAATGCCGAACCATTCGGAAGGTTCCAGTTGGGTTCGTTGAGCAAGTCGTACCCCGCGACCCATTGCTCGCCCACATAATGCTCGGCGATGCGCTTCCAAAGCGCCACCATTTTATTCTTGTTTTCCTGGCTCTCCCAAAGAGAAGGCTTCGCCGGATTGTAGTCCGAAATCTCCTGCGCGTAGCCCTGACCGCCGGGAGCTGCGTGCAGATCCAAGATGACGTACATCTCGTTGGCCGCGCACCAAGCCACCAAGCTGTCGGTTAATTCAAACCCGGTGTCAAGCCAGGTGTTTTCACCGGCTACCGGCTCGTCCTCAATAGGTAGGGTCCAGAGGTTGTAGTGCATGGGGAGGCGCACGGAGTTGAACCCCCACGCCTTCAGCGAGTCGATGTCCGACTTCTGGACGTGGTTGTGCAACCAGGCTTCGTACCAAGCGTCGGTGTTTTCGACCCCAATGAGGTCTTCAATCATGGCGCGGATCTCGTATTGGGGACCAGCAAACCCGCTGGTTTGCATCATGTAGCCCTCTTGCACCATCCAACCGCCCAAGCCCATTCCCCGGAGCAACATCGGCTCGCCAGCCTCATTCACAATGTTTTGGCCATCAACACTCAAAAAATGCTGGGCACTAATCGGCCCCAGGCCGAAAAAAACAAGCAAAACAATGAATACGCACCTCATGTCCTTGTGATTAAGTTCGCTAAATTTCTGCTTGTGAAAAATACAACCTTTTGCGATACCCAAAAGCCTTAATGGTGTTGCAAATCATTGTTTCAAAACGCCCTTAAACTCATGCCCAAATTTTCTGTGCTTGCACTCCTTTTCATCGCTGTCGTCTGCGTCCAATGTGGCAAGGATGATGCCCCAAGCGTGGTGCCCAACGTGTACTTCCCCATCGATGTGAGCGCACTGGAATCCCCCGAAAATTCAACCTTCGACTTTCCTCTGGTGCTGGACCGAAGCACCGATCGTGCGGTGACGGTTGTGTACGAGACACGCCCGTGGACCGCAACGGAAGGAGAGGACTTCGTTCCTGCATCGGGCTCCATTACGTTTGCCCCGGGCGAGACGTCTGCCACCATTTCGGTGGAAATTGTCATTGACGAGTACCTCGAAGAGGACGAGCAGTTCCGCGTCGTTTTGGTCGAGTCGCAGAATGGGCTGTTCCTCGACGGCATCCAGCAAGCCATCGGTACCATCCGCAACGACGACACTGCCATCCAAGTCACTACGGAAGGATACGTTACTGCCGACAGCTACGTCGGTAAGACCCTTGTATGGTCAGACGAATTCGAAGGTGACCAAATCGACCTCAATAACTGGACCTACGATTTGGGCGCACATGGTTGGGGCAATCAAGAGCTTCAACTGTACACCTCAAGCAGCGAAAATTCATACGTCCACGACGGCAACCTGATGATCGTTGCGAAAGAGCAAGGAGCAATGTATACCTCTGCCCGCATGAAGTCCATTGACTTGCAGGAATTTCAATACGGCCGCATCGATGTTCGGGCGGTGTTGCCGAAAGGCCAAGGCATCTGGCCGGCCATCTGGATGCTCGGCGCCAACTTCCCAACCGCAGGTTGGCCGGCATGCG
>MDTD01009025.1_pt1 | contig 10383 bp, 10 predicted proteins | sample 811221 | NCBI WGS metagenome assembly MDTD01 (sample SAMN05326646, study PRJNA326480) | marine metagenome | isolation source: seawater | place: Pacific Ocean: South West | collected 2011
AACGGCCTGAGCCAGGCCCGCAGCCAGTTGGCTCCGATCAACGCCACTCTGCTCACTCGCACTCTGACTCAAGGTTGTCATGCACACGATGTCCTGCATATCAAACCACCATGCCCCCGGCCTGCTAGTACCCAGTTCAAAGGTGTGAATGATGTCACGCGGGCCCAAAGCAACATGGTTATCGTCAGTAAGAAACTGCGTCATGAAACTTTCGATCCGTCCCTGTTCGTAGGCAGGAACAAAGTCAGGAACCCTGTCTCCGTTCACCATTCCAATGACGGAGAGGCTGGATCCAGAAGTTGACTGCGTTTCATACCAGGTCCCGGTCGCGGTCTGGCTCCGGGCGGAAAAGTCAATTTTGGTGTCGGGCAAAACATCACGTTTTTCGAAGACAATCTCATCTGGCTGAACATCGCCCTCTCTCCCGTAGAAAATCAGTTCCCAAGGTGCAGTTTCCCCAACCCGCACCCAGAGAGCAGCAGGGAGCTGGGTTGAACCAGCCTGTAGAGCGACTCCCATGACTCGCACCTTGAGATCGACCTTTTGTTTCGGAGTGACGGTTCCATTTGGATCCAACTCGCTGATGTCAGCCACGGATTCAGGATACTTGATCCCCCAGACCATCCTTGGACGGACTCCCGGCTGCACCACGGTCGGGGTCACCGAGATAGACCCAACGGGGGTGTAAGGGTCCTTGTGACCAGTGGCACTGCCGTTGGAAGGCGTGCCAATGGTGTCGCCGGAAAGGGAAGATCCCAGGGCGAGGAAGAGTGCCAGTTGTGCTGCTTTGATGATCATGCTTGCGGGGTGTGCAGAAGTTAATTCTTTCGAATTTCCAATAAAATTACAAACCAAGACCTCTTGGGCAACAAAAATATTAAAATTACCTGATATTTTGGCCTTGGAGACTCTAAAAGAAGGACCTTATCGCAAAATTTGGTAGAGATTTTTTCCCCTGGGGAACTCCCAAGCGGGATTGAAATCAAGGTTTGGAGGCAGCTTATGGCCCATTTTGGCCTTTACACTCTCGAGGAAAGCCAGTTGCCGGCCGGCCCGATTCAAATTTACGCTCTGCTCGTATTTTTTCTCCCCTTGGGGCCCATATGGTTGACTCTCCTAAAAATTTTTACGATACTTACTATTAGTTCCCCCTTACAAGATGACTCGTTCTGGAATCGATAATACGATTTCGGCCCTCCTCCGTGTGGCCGTGATTCTGGGGGGAGCCTTTAATATCGCACCCCATTCTACGTCTGCCGAGGTCCTGAGGACGGAAGAACGAGCGGCCCAGATTCACCATGCTTTCCTCAAGGATCGCAGGGCGGCCATTTCAGCACGCAAAAATCCCTACCTTGGACCACGGGTGGCCCAAATCATCAATGAACCTCCCCGTCCATGGAAGGTCAGGGTGAACCCGTGGCATTACCAGATTCGTGCCACGGTGTTCTGGGTCGGTGAACGTCCCACGCCGGGAAACCCAACTCCCAATAGCGCAAGCGCGTGGGATCCTAGTTGGGAACAGAATTTCGGAGGTTACGATCATCCGTTCAAACGCAACGGATTTTTCCCCACCGGTTTTGAGCCCCAACTCAATCCTTTTTATGTGGCTCTCCCCTATAACGACCTCACCAAAGGAGGCGGTCATCGCCCCGAAGCATCATCGGTCATTCCCTGGTTTTGGCAATCGTACCAGGGCCCCGGGGTATCCGTTTGCCACAATCGATGGATCGCAATCCATCACGAGGGAAAAGTTGCCTACGCTCAATGGAAGGATGTTGGACCATTCAGAGTAGATGACTGGCTCTATGTGTTTCAGGGCGAACAACCTCGCCCGAACCGAAATCAGAATGCAGGTATCGATATAAGTCCTGCAGTCCGCGACTTCCTCGCCATGCAGGGTAATGCTGAGGTCGACTGGAAATTCGTAGAGGAGTCCGAGGTGCCTGCTGGCCCTTGGTCCGGGTGGATTCATCCACTAATGACCAAATCCAGCAAGACCGTTGAGCTTCCTGCGCGCTGATGATTCGTAATGATCATTACCCCCACCTTCTCACTTAAATCACCCCCTCACCATCCCGTCCCGACAGAAAATCTTCCAGAGGCTAGGGCTTCTTAGGGGTATCAACTCCATCTCCCCGGATAATCACCGAAGGACTCTCATCCTCAATGACCCCGCTATTATGATAAACCACAGAGAACCTCGCAGATCGATCTTCACGCTTCGTATCGACAACCTCTGTCATAACCAGCATGAGACTGCGTCTCGCTGCGGGCTCAAGCTGGTAAGCGATCGAGCTGGAGGCCACTCCTGCGAGGGGTTCCTTTCGACTTTTCGCCCCGAGAGACAAGGGCCCATGCCGCTGGGCAAGAATCCGCTTCAACTCGGCGAACCGTCCACGCACGAAACTACTCTTCCTTCCCGGATAGGTGTAGTGGAGCGTGACCTCGAAGAGTCTTCCGTGATTGAACCGGGCCTCCACAACACTCGCTTCATGACCCGGCAATTTACCCTTGGGAGAAGAGACGAGCAGGACCTTCAGGCGAGGGTCGGAGGCTGGAGCCTTGACCGTCTGGTCGAGACCCGTTCGCGAGGCCCACTCAACGAGGCCATTGGGCGAGTCCCCCCAATTCAGCCCGAAGGGCGGCAACAGTGGCTCAGCAGCCAGCAGGACGAAAGTCCCGTGGATGAGGAAATTGCAGATAAAAAACCGGGTCAAAACCTGAGTCAGCTTACCCTAAATCATTCTCAACTCAAGTTCAGCAGCACCCCCAGGTCCTCCCCCCCATTGAAACGGGGCAGTGTTCTTATTGAGGCTATCATCGCGCTCACCCTCCTACTGGTTGTCAGCCTTGTGATCCTGAAGGGGACCATGAACATCCTTGCACCTCGCCAATGGACGATGGTTCAGAATGTGTCCGACGCCTATCTTTCCTATGAGAAAGCTTACGCCCAGAGGATTCCCTTCGACACGCTAACAGATGCTTCCTCCCCCTGGCCGGTCTATCCCGCAAAATCAGAAGGCCCCGTGACTCTTGGCACTCTTCCAGGTGGGCGAACCCTTACCGGTAACGTCATTCGGACCAGAACCCCAGATGCCAACAATCTGCCGGCGTTCGGGGGCGATGCAACAACCGCTACCAACCCGGCCGAAATGCAGACATGGATCTTACAGAGTCACATCACCTACATGATAAGTGGTCGGGAATACGTAAAATCGAGAACAATAGTACGCACCCAATGAAGACGATCTACACCGCACAAACCGGTTACAACCGGGTCGGCCGCAGCCGTGGCTTCACCCTCCCCGAACTTGCAACCGCAATCGGACTGGCCCTCGCCATTGCAGCAATCATGATGACCCTCCTGCAACAGCAGGTAACCTTTCACCGAATCATCAGGTCCCAGAAATTTCTCGTTGATGATGCACCGCAGATCAATAACACCATCACACAGATTCTTTCACGCGCTGACGCTTACCGCATCCACTCCAACCTTGGTGATGCCATAGCTGGAGCCAATGCGGTGACAGACGGGGGAAAGGTGCTGGTACTTGGATTCATGAATCCCGATGGGTCCAAGAATCTTGGCATGATTTCCTTTGAATCCGAGGGAGAGCAGGATGTCCTGGCCTATTACAACATGGATTCCAATGCCACCGTCGCGGAGGCTGGAAATCCGGACTGGCTCATCTCCCGACAGGTGGATGACGCCCGGTTTTTTGTCGAAAACGGGGTCTTCCGGATGAGCCTCACCGGACCAGCTGGCGAAATCATCACCTACTCCGGCACTCCGAGGCTTTAACTTCACACTATCCACCTGATCCCATGAAAAAAAATCTCCGCTCGGGCTACATATCGATCCTGTCCGTTGTCACGCTGGCCTCGATCATGCTGCTAATGCTGACCGCTTCCTTCAGATACAGTATCCAGAACCAGGAGGCCCAGAAGAAGACGCAGATTAGGGTGGACTACACCAATCGGGAACAAGCGTTCCTTCGAGCAGTTCTCACGGAGGTGCCTAACAGCGCGATTCGCAACATGATGGCAGATTCCAACCTATCAGGTGGCGAGATTCCCTCCCGCTGGCGATGGATATTTGAGCGAGCCCTCGCGAAAGCAAACAGCGAACAGGCCCTACCAGAGGAACAGGCCACCGTTCTTGGGATCAGCGGGCAATCGATCTCCGGGAATACCGGCGATGGCAGCCGCGGAAGTCTCAAGCACAGCGTTGACACTATCCGGAGCCAGCCATCACTGAACTGGTTCTACATAAATGCCGGCACAAACTACACCACTACTCTTCTTGGAAGAAAATATCCCGAGTCACTCAGGCTCGCGAACGGAACCGTCGAAAAAATGGATCGGGACCGCCCTATCATCAGCATGACAAAAACCTATCCGGGAGGGGTACAGTTCAAGGAGATACCCTACCCTGATGTTCACTTCGGATACGTCGCGCAATCGGAAAATTTTGTAGCGAAACGTAACTGGTGGGCTTTTTCACTGTCTTCCGGAGAAGACTCAAGATCGTCAACCGGAGTCGCTACGGTCAGAAAAAATTTCATTCTCTCGATATACGAGGTCCCCTCGCAACTGGCCCTCGGAAGCGCAGGGAGCACAATACTCGGAAAACATGAGAATGGATCAGATTGGGACAACATTCGTATTTCTGGGGGCGTCTTTGCCTCCCGAGCCTTTACCGAGGGAACTATTCAGTTGGACCGGCTCGCCGCCCGACGAGGAATTTCGCTCGCTGACGACTCATCAGTGGGAGGGGTCGCCTTGGACAGCTTTAGTGGAGATCTTCCGTCGCGGGAGCAGTATGAGTCTGAGAATGCATCCTTCTTTCCTATATCCAGTTCTTCCGATTCGGGCCTCGTGGCCTTTCTCCCGATCGCCCGCGGACAGGATGCCTTTGATGACCTTGAGGAAGTTGATGATCGAAATTCCGCTTCGCCTACCGGATGGAACTACTACAGCCGACCCGCGATGCAAACGGTCATGAAGTTGAGAGTTGAGGATGTGCTTTCACCAGAGGATCAGACTCCAACTTCCATCTCTTTTGCTTTTCTCGCGGGTGGAATCGAGCGAAAGATCACCTACACGCGTGGAAATAACTGGCCGACTTCAGGCTCAGCGAGCGGTGCCCTGTTCCCCTTCCACCTCGAAAGTGATAACATCGAACGCCGAGCCCTGTCCGTTTACTTGGGCAGGTTACCTGCATTTCTTGCATCCATCGGAGCAGATCCTACTTCCGTGAACAATTCGCTGATGGTGAACGCGAACTATCGGGACAACGTCAGAGTCCTGAAGCCAAATATTCCCTCTCTCTCAAGCGATATTGCACTGATCATGCGGGACACCAAGGACTTCACCCCCTTTTCCAACGGCTTCTCGCTGGTGACCCCGTTCAGAACCTACCTCGTAAATGATGTCAATATCGTCCCCATGGATACGGACTCACAAGGGCGGGATGTGTTTCCCCCTATTTCCCTCTTTACCCCGGAAAAACGTTTTGGGATTCGTGATCAACCCATGAACATTACCCTGAAGGGGCAGGTAAACCATGTTGGAAAAGGCAGTGATCAGAACGCCCGACCCCTCGACCTGCGCTCAGGTGCGAATGACGAAGTTCTTGCCGGCAAGATTAAAGCGGATCTCTATTCCATTACGACACCCGAGCAACTTCCCCCAATCAGCCAGATGAACTGGCTCGTGGTCATTGAACAGGTTGACTGAGCGAATACCTGCTGGGAACAGCGAATCGTGAATCCTACCCTGGAGGCGGTTTTCGTTCTGACTCGCCCGTCTACTCCTTTGGAGGAAGAAGGGGATGGAGAGCTTCTCCGGACATGCCTGAATTCCACAACAGCGAAGCCTCGCTGCTGGAAGGCACTCTCAGGGGGCGGAACGACTCGCTGTGTGTATCTACACGAAACTGCAGCTCGTTCAAATCCCGGTTGGTTTCCCTTAACTGCTCCTGGAGATCTACATTGATATCCCGTAGTTCATGATTCGCCGATTTCAGCTCCTGCAAACGGGCTACGATTTCCTCGAGAGCCTTCAAGGTCATTAATTCGCCGCTTTGAACAGATGGAGGGGAAGCGACGGTTCCCTCCTGAGGGGCGGCAGCAGGGATTACGTTCCGAGCAATTCTGGACCTCTCCCTCTTAAAAATTTCCAGATTCCCACCCGGAGCGTAGTTACTCTCCATGAACTGCAGGGCGTGAATCAGGGCTGCCCCAGTCATGACTCCCAGAAGAGCCGAGCAGGTGACGATGTGAAAAAACGGCGTTCTCATTTTCCTGTCGTATGATGGTTCTCCCTCGAATCCTGCGAGATGAGAAACTCACCCATAATGGACGCATGAACGCGAAGATCGCCAGAGTCCTGATTCCCGGGACTTTGCATATGTCTCTTGAGATCCACCTCATCGTTCTGATTCACGTCTGCCCTCGCCTCGCTCTCTTCAGGCCCCACCTCGTCTTCCCTGAAGCCTGAAGGAATCTTCTGCGGAGGCCGCTCAGAAAAAGATGCCGGCGTAAACCTCCGGAAAAGCGAAGGGCCATTCCTTTTTATGATGAGAGGCCTCAATGTATCCCCGGAAATTTCTTCCTCGGCCAGCGCCCCGGTTTCTTTTTCAAGATCTCCCGGCAAAAGACCGACGCCTGGATCCAAGATAGCAGGGGTAGCAGCGTAGGAGTCCGTTCCTTCCTCCGAACCTGACCCTGTCTCTTCAAAAGAAGGCTCTAGGGTCAAAGGGTTGAGATCCAGTGCCGGGGACAGCACTGGCTTGGTAACGTACATCCAGAAAAATACAGCCGTCAGGGTGGTGCTCGCCAGCATCATGGGAGGATACCATCTGTAAAGGCTGCAGCGCTGGCAACTGCAGGTGGAATCTGCTCCGCCGGACGGGCTTATTTCTCTTTCCGATCCGGATGCTGCAAACTCACTCGGAATGGGTTTCGGGACTTGGGACTCCTCGTTCATTATGGATTCCTACGAAAGGATTATCTTTTGCCACTGAGGGAAATTCTCCGGTTCGCATAAGTCACCTCAATCACATCCGAGAAGGAAGGGAACTTAGTCACGACCATCCTCTCCGCGGTCAACGTGAGTTGCCGTAGAACATTCCCTACCAGTGAATAAGCCTGCAGCCCCGGAATGGTTTCCATTTTGTCAGTCCCCGCCCCTGTAAGAATTCCATCATTCCGATGAATTGTGAAAGAGGTATAACTTTCCATTGAACTCTCCCCATAGACCCTCACCGTAATACCATCCGTGTAGATACGACAGTAATAGGCTTTGCTCTCGATATTGAAAGATTCCCCATCACGAATCTTGACGCGCTTATCGAACCGGTAATTCCCCGCAAAGCGAAAACCGGCGGGAAGGCTCTCCTGCTCAGCCAGCACGCTTCGCGCTCCCGGTGAGACCATAACGACAAGGGCCAGAAGCCAGTATATGTATAAGCTCTTCATTCGCCTACATCCCAGAGTGAATCTGTTGGGGATCCCGACGGATCATAAACCGATCCTCCTAGCTCAGTGAGAACTGGAGGTGACTGGTTCACATCAAACGAAAGCCTGTTACCATTGAGGTCTTCGACCCCCGGAAGAACCGATGCACCGCTTGGCAGGTACTGGATCAAGTCCCTGCCGTTAATCGCGCTCACTTCACGTCTCGGATTATCTGCCAGATAGGACCTCTGTGCGACATAGACCTCCCGGAGCGCCGCCGACGCCTTTTTACCCTTATTCCACTCCCCGATATTCCCGGCAAAGTACATCGTTGCTCCCATGATGCTGAGGATCACAAAAATCACGACGGTCAGCTCCACGAGAGTAACCCCTCGCTGTGAAATCCTGTGGTCTGCATTTATTCTCATGGGACGTATCTCGATATGGTTAGTATTAACCGGCTATTTTCCCCTCAGGGTCTCAAGTGACTTCATGATTTCTCCCCTGAGCTCCTCGTCGGAGTGGATCCGGTAGCCTAGTCCCATCCCGACGGCCACCATTCCAGTAATGACCATCCACCAGAAGGTCCGAAAGAAAAAGCTCTTCCCTTTCGGGGCAATGATTGGCCGATACCACGGATCGGTTTCAACGATCCTTGTTGCGAACATCTGGTTGCCCGAACGGAGGGCGGTCAACAGGGATTCAAGATCCCTTTTGGCGCGCACGATCAGGCGGTAGCGGTAACGTCGACTCGGGGATTCCTCCAGCTCTTCAATCGTTACCTGGCTCGGGAGACCTGATTCCGGAAGCCTCCTCGTATAGACGTGGGTCTGGTAGATGAACCTCTCTCGAAGCCAGCGGTCTATCTGTGTCAGCTGCATATCTATTCCATGTTAAATACCACTCTGCATCATTTTCGGTCCCATGAGGAAAATAGGCAGGAAGGTGCCGATAAACACTGCGGCGATCAATGAAACCGCCATCAGTAAGACCACAAAGTTCAAGACTTGGGTGAAGTCATTCATGTAATTCTCTGACTCCTCCTCATACATGTCCGCAAGCATCTTCAACTGGTTATCGATCGAAGCCGATCTCTCTCCAATCGACATCATGTGAACCACCTGGTCATCGACTGAGGTGAATTTGCTGAAGGCCAGAGAGAGCGGCACCCCGGAGTGCTCATACTGGTCAGCCGCATTGCGAATCTCGGGAAAGAGAGGAGTGGACTTCACGGAATTGGCCGCCACCCTCATCGACTTGGAGAGATTAATTCCATTGGAATAGAGGAGCTCCATGGTAGAGAGAAAGGTCATCTGTCTCAGGCTCATGATCAACTGGCTGAGCAGGCGCCACTTGGACATCGCCACCGCAGTAATAGCATTCCGGGTCCCCTGGGAACGCCAGATCAGAGCTCCCAAGACCAAGGCGCTGAGAACCGCGAAGGGCCAAAGGATCTGGGTCGCATGACTCACCTTGAAAGCGAGTGCCGTCAACCCATCTGGCGCCTGGCGAACCTGCTCCAGCATCGCCTCGACCTGCGGGACGATCTTGACCTGTGAGACGATGAACGCCCCGATAAGCACTGATATCACGATTCCCGGAAGAAGGACCGCCTTGCGAACCTGCTTTTTGAAATACAGCTCTGCTTTCAACCGATCGGCGAGCTCCCTGAACGCCCGGTTAAGCTGACCTGAGTCACCTCCGGCCTGGATCAGGCCGATAGTCATATCGTCGAAACGGTTGGTATTGCGAAATGCCTCGTGGATCGACATTCCGGATTCCGTATCAAGTCGGATCTGCTCGAGAGTAGAGGCCATGCTTTTGTTGGGCAGTCCCTGCCCATAATACTTAAGCGCATCCGAGGTGTTGATCTGAGCCTTCAGCATCGAGGAAAGGCCTCTGAAAAGGTGTATCAGATCCTTCTTTTTGAATCTCTGCTGCTTGCCTGCATTCTTTGTCCTCCCCGCGGTCCGAGGAGCTACAGGAGAAAAGGCACCGGGATTCGTTGTGGCGGTTCCGTTATTCATCAGAGTAAGTCATATCGATTGTCTTGCTGACGGCTCTCAGGTCTGTCTGCCCATCAGCCATAAGACGGAGCCCACTTCGCCGGAGATTGGGCAGCGCTCCCTCCTTCAAGACCATCATCTCAAGGTCATATGGGCTGATCTCTCCCTTCGAAAGCAGGTCGGAAACCTTGGGGGTTATTGGGATGATCTCGACAATCGCGGTCCGACCACTGTAGCCGGTTTCACTACACTCACTACAGCCTCCCGCTCTCCCGACATACAGAGGGCGCTTTGCCCACTCCTCCCCGAGATTGAAAAGCCGTCTCTCATTCTCGGATATCCCCTCAGTGGGAATCTTGCATTCCGGACAAAGGACCTTGATGAGACGCTGCGCACATGCCGCCTTGAGAGTCTGGGCTATTTTCCACCGTTCAATTTTCAGCTGCTCAAACCGTTCAATAATCTGGGAAGCCCGGGGGGTATGGATGGTGGTCAACACCTTGTGCCCCGTAACTGCTGCCTCTATCGCCAGCTCGGCCGACTCCGTATCACGAACCTCTCCCATCAGAATAATATCCGGGTCACTCCTCATGAAGCTCGTAATCATCGGCTTGAATTCCGATGCGCTTTTCAGATCGCAATGGGTTACCCCCGGAATTTCATCCTCTACCGGATTCTCAAGGGTCAGAATGTTGACCTCAGGACGGTTGAGCTCCCGCAGCATTGCATTCAATGTTGTAGACTTACCTGATCCGGTTGGCCCACTCATTACGATGATGCCCGCCGGAATCTCCATCACCCGGTTGAGTTCAAAGAGAGTCTCATCATCAAAGGCAAGAGAGCCTTTCCCCAACTTTACATTGATGTGGCTTTTATCGAGAAGCCGCATTGTGACATGGTATCCCCTGTAGGTCCGG
>MDTD01082969.1_pt1 | contig 10383 bp, 8 predicted proteins | sample 811221 | NCBI WGS metagenome assembly MDTD01 (sample SAMN05326646, study PRJNA326480) | marine metagenome | isolation source: seawater | place: Pacific Ocean: South West | collected 2011
GCGCCAGCTTCGGCAGCCGCCTCCAATGTCATGTCAGGCAGGCCCAGGTCGGCATTGCAGCCCTCAAGTCTGAACTGACCAATGCAGATATCAGGGACCCAATGAACTACGCCGCTGGCAGTCTTTGCAGCTAATTGGTCGAGCGCGTCACCCAAAAACATAAGGTATGGCGTTCTCAAGGCCATTTTATCCTCCGCATCGTCAAATTTGCTTGATATTAGGCTATTGTCTGCACCATGTCAGGTGCCAGGCGCCAAAGAATTTAGGTGCCGGTATATTCCGCCAGAGCACCTCGAATAAGGGATTTTTCGTAAGGATCGTCTCGCCTATAACTCCGGCAACGGATTTACAGCAAGGAACCATCACCATGAACTACGTGATCACGCCCCCAGCCATTCCAGCTGTCAATGTCGCGGCGTCAGACGCACACTTTCCCGTCAATCGCGTATACTGCGTCGGCAGAAATTATGCGGCACACGCCATCGAAATGGGCCATGACCCAAACCGAGAAGAACCGTTCTTTTTCATGAAGGCGCCCGACAATCTACTCCCGGCGTCTGAGTCCGATGGGGGCGGCAATTTTCCCTATCCTCCGAAGACCCAGGATGTCCATCACGAGATCGAACTGGTCATTGCTCTCGCTAAAGGCGGAACCGATATTCCCCTTGAAACCGCTATGGACTGCATTTGGGGCTTCGGTGTCGGTATCGACATGACCCGACGCGACCTCCAGGGCGAAGCAAAAAAGGCCGGACGGCCATGGGATACGGGTAAGGCCTTCGATAACGCCGCGCCCATGAGCTGCCTTCACCCAATCGCACAGACGGGCAATATGGAAAGTGGTCGCGTTTGGCTCGAGGTAAACGGCAAAGTCCGACAAGAAGGCGACCTGAACCAACTGATCTGGAAAATTCCAGAAATTATCAGCTATCTATCAGGTCTGTTCACTCTGCGTCCATGCGACCTGATCTTTACCGGAACGCCCTCGGGCGTAGGTCCCGTCTCCGTCGGCGACATTCTAGTTGGCGGTATCGATGGTCTCAGCGGTATCAAAGTGACCGTCGGCTGATACAATCCGAAGTGTTCCCGGCGTTCCTGATCGGTATGGAAATATGCTGCCTGTCAAGTTCGCTGAAACTACCTTTGATTTGAATAGTTCGGCTCTGACCAACAAATCGAGGCAAGCGGATCGAAGCGAGCGAAAACGGGCAGAGCTAATAAGCCTTTTTTTCACTCAACGCTTAAGCTTTAATCCGCTCCGACTTGGGATCATAGAGAGGCCGCAACGACGCATAAGCAGAGACCATCTCACCCGCCACCAAAACCTCGAAGGCCCCCTCATTCACATAAGCCGTATCGACTCCCCCAACATCGTGAACATATCCGAGCCCGATAGCCCCGCCCAAATGATGGCCATACATGCCTGAGGTCATGTAGCCGACAATTTCGCCTTCCCGAAAGATGGGTTCGTTGTGAAATAGAAGCGGCTCCGGGTCATTTAATTGGAACTGCACTAGGCGCTTATTCAGGCTTCCGGCCTTTTGTTCCAGCAACGCGTCGCGCCCGATGAAGCCGCCGGGTTTATCCCAGGCAACGGCAAAACCCAGGCCACCCTCCAAGGGCGTCTCTTCATCGGTGATATCGTGACCCCAGTGGCGGTAACCCTTCTCCATCCGCAGGGAGTTCACAGCGTGCATACCCACATGGACAAGCGGCGTCGAGGTCAAAATCTCGTATACATGCAAGACCATATCGCTTGGGATGAAGAGCTCCCATCCAAGTTCGCCAACATAGGTAATCCGAGACGCCCGAACCATAGCGTAACCAAGTTCGATCTCCCGACTAGCACCGAAGGGAAAGCTCTCATTCGAGAGGTCCTCCGATACCAACGGCTGCAGCACGTCTCGCGTCCTTGGTCCCATGACGGCTAACACGGCATAGCCGGCAGTGACGTCAGTGGTAAAACAACGGGCATCGGGCGGCGTATGGGTTCTCAACCAGTGCATATCGCGGACCTGGGCGCCAGCTGAAGTGACGACGAGATAATCATCACCGGCTAAACGAGTGACGGTTAGATCGGATTCAATCCCACCCCTTTCGTTCAGCCATTGCGTGTAAACGGTGCAGCCGGGGTCCACGGCCACGTTGTTAGCACAGACCTGGTTTAAGACTGCTTCCGCATCCGCGCCCTGCACACGAAACTTCGCAAAGGACGACATATCGATCAGGCCCACGTCTTCGCGGACGGCCTTATGCTCAGCAGCAGAGTAATTGAACCAATTTTGGCGTTTGAAGGAATATTCGTACCTAGCTTCCACTCCTTCCGGCGCATACCAGTTTGGTCGTTCCCATCCGGACACTTCGCCGAAGCAGGCGCCGGCTTGTGCGTGACGGTCATGCAACTGCAACCGGCGGACGCCTCGCGAAGTCTTATACTGGTGATAGGGCCAGTGCACATCGTAAAGGAGCCCCAGCGTCTCCGTTACCCGGTCGCGCAAGTACGCGCTGTTACCCTGGAATGGCATATTGCGGCGAATGTCGACGGAGTTCAGATCAAAGGGCGGCAGACCATCCCGCATCCAGGCCGCGAGCACCTGTCCAATCCCGCCGGCTGACTGGATACCGATTGAATTTAGACCCGCTGCGACAAATAGATTATCCACTTCGGGCGCAGGACCAATGTGGTACCGGTCATCTTGCGTAAAGCTCTCAGGACCACAGAAGAAGGTTTGAATGCCAAGGTCTTCAAATAACGGCATCCGGTGCATGGCACTCTCCAGGATCGGCATGAAGTGCTCAAAGTCGTCGGGCAACTGACCGAATTCGAAATCTTCGGCGATACCCTCCATGCCCCATGGCTTGGCCACTGTCTCAAAGGCGCCTAACAGCATCTTACCGGCATCTTCCTTGTAGTAAGCGCAGGCGTCGTAGTCCCGATAGACCGGCAAATCCGACGTAATTGCATTATGCGCTTCGGTGAGCACGTAAAAGTGTTCACAGGCATGCAAAGGTACGTTGACACCAATTTGGGCCGCAAAGGTTCGGGTCCACATGCCACAGGCAAGCACAACGAAGTCCGCCGCAATATCGCCTGTGTCGGTTCGGACACCAACAGCCTTGCCATCGTCAACCAGAACTTCCTCGACTTTGACGTGTTCGAAGATTTGTGCGCCACCCATGCGCGCGCCCTTGGCTAGGGCCTGGGTAATGCCGACCGGGTCCGCTTGGCCATCCGATGGAATGAAAATTCCACCAATCACATCATCTACATTTAGAAGCGGGTAATGGTCCTTGCAGCCATCCGGCCCCAAGATATCGACCTTTAGGTCAAAAACCTTGGCCATATCGGCCCTGCGCACCAAATCCTCCATGCGTCCCTCGTGGGTAGCCGTGGAGAGCGACCCGTTAATCTTATACCCCGTCGCCTGGCCAGTTTCCTCCTCCAGGCTCAAGTAGAGCTCCGCAGTGTACTTGGCCAATTTGGTCATGTTCTGACTATCGCGAAGTTGTCCGATCAGGCCAGCCGCATGCCAGGTGGTCCCCGAGGTCAATTTCTTGCGCTCCAGCAGCACCACGTCGTCCCATCCAATTTTCGTCAAATGATAAGCAATAGAGCAGCCAATGACACCGCCACCAACGATCGCGACCCGTGCTCTCTTGGGGAGTTCCTTAGCCATATTAGTCTCCTCTCTGATCCGTTTGGCGGTGAGAGCCAATCCGTAATTACTTAATAGGCGGGCAGCCCGGTAATCCTCAACGCTTCTATCTCTCTCATGCCCAAATTTCAGCTGCGGTGCTGATTTTTACGTGAGCATTGGAAACAATTCCCTTAATTGAGATAATAATGTTGCTCGCAAATCCACAATAGAAATCTCAGCTTAAGCTTGATGGTAAGGAGATTTTCCCCTCGATCCACTCCGCATTTCCATATTCGGCTTGGCGCGGTAGATTAGATTTTAGGTGGTTTTGCCGAGGGGATCGACTTTCATGGCCACAATGCATCCTTTCTCCAGCCCGCCGTGGGTACGCATGGCCATCGGTGGAAGCTCAGCATTGTTCGTGGGTATGGGCCTGGGAAGGTTCTCCTACGCGCCAATGATCCCTATTCTTATCGAGGAAAATGCACTGAGTTCGGCCGAGGCTGGCTATGTAGGCGCCTTCAACCTGGCTGGCTTTCTGTTCGGCGTCGTGCTGCAGCCCGCGTTACGCGCCCAGATTGGTGAGCGCGGGACCCTTCGCCTCTGCTTGTCTGCGAGCCTTGCGTGCTTGATCGCTAGCGCCGCACCCCTTACTGCACCCTGGCTATTCCCCTGGCTGGCCCTCTTGCGCGGCCTAATTGGCATCGCTGTTGGTACGATCATGGTCCAGGCCTTGGCCGTAGCCACCCGGACAGCGCCTCCTGATAAACTCGGTCTGGTAACGGGAATTGTTTTCAGTGGGGTCGGTGGCGGTATCTTCCTCTCGGGTATCGCAATACCGGCTCTATTGGACCAAGGCCTGACAGCAACTTGGATAGGCGTAGCGGTAATCGGCGCCGGCGCTGTGGCGGTGGGATTATGGGCTTACGCCGGTCCAATTCCGGAAGCAACCGCACCGAAGTCCAAGTCATCCTCGCCAATACCCTTTTGGAGTGTAACGACGCGCCTGGCAGCCGCACAGTCACTATTTGTTGTAGGTCTAATCCCACACACGATCTTTTGGGTCGACTACATCGTTCGCGGATTACATCATCCCATGGCAATTGGCGGAACTCATTGGGCCCTGTTCGGGCTCGGCGCATTGGTCGGCTCGGCGCTCTGGGGCCGGCTCGCCGATCAGATCGGTTTCCACGCAGGCCTGGTTCTAGTTTTTGCCAGCCTAGCCATAGGTCTTTTTGCACCTGTCATTCATCCGGTGATGGGCATCCTGGTTGCGTCGTCTTTTGTCGTCGGCGCGCAGCCCGGCTGTTCGGCGCTATTGTCCGGTCGCACTCAACAGATTTTTGGCAATGAGGGTATGTCGAAGGTATGGAGACATATGACCTTGATCGGAAGCATCGGTCAGGGTCTCGGCGGCTATCTCTTAGTCGCCCTGTTCGATGCTACGGGCAGCTATGCGGCAATTTTCTTCATCGGGAGCGCAGCCATGGCCGGCGGTGCCGTGGTTTCAGCCACCATCAGGTAGGACTAGTTTGCACCCAACCGTACCGCCAATTCTGGGAAACTGTCGACGATGATATCGTGGATTGGATTGGGCTCTGGGTCCGGCGGACCATCCGACCCCCATTCGTCGGGCCGCCGCACGAAGGCGGTCTTAAAACCCACGGCCTTTGCCGCGTTTAAATCAAAGTTATGACAAGCCACCATACAGCATTCACTGACATCTAGTTGCAGATACCTCGATACGGTCTCGTAGGGCTCGGGCAAGGGCTTATACTTGCCAATGCCCTCGCAGGAGATCACCGCATCCCAGCACAGTCCATTACGGCGGGCCGTATCGATGATAATCCGAAAGCTTAGGATCGTGAACGACGCGCAAATATATTTTGCGCGAAGCTTTGGTAAGGTATCGGAAAAATCCGGCCAACAAATAAAATTGTGAGGTCGATCGTAGGCTAGCGCGTGGCGCTCGTCCTCCGTCGCCGCGTTAAGCCCATTAGCATCTAGCACCTCGTCCACCGCGGCCCGGTGCGCACTATCGAAGTTGTAGGGCGGCAGTTCTTCTTTGCCGAGGTTTAACATCCGCCCGAGTGATCCCTTCCGAATCTCGTTCGCTAGTGCCGCCCAGTCCGCGTTTACGCCGTGCGTCACTCCTAATTCTTCGAGCCCTGTCTTGAAGCCCGTGTGCCAATCTAGAATAGTTCCCCCGGTATCGAAGGTTAGCGCCTTAATTCCGTCCAAACTCATAACAATTTCTCTCCTTGCGTGCTTAGCCGTTGTCAGGTCGTCTCAGGACAACCGTTGGCAGCGGAAGTTTGCATGTGGGTACGGCAACGTCCAGCCTACGGGCCCAAATCCAATTCGCCGAGTGCGGCAACAAAATTCTCTTGTAGCTGTTCAATCCTCTCGAAATTGGCGATGATTAGTTTACTGAAACGAGCACTCAACCTGCTCAATAACCGCGCCGTTTTTCGTTGTCCGACATTTCTCGTCGAAGAGCCCCGTTCTCGCCGTGGCGTCAAGCTGCATCTGCATGAAATCTCTGTGGTCCTGCCGCGCTTACTGCGTCGTCACGTCTTTTTGCTGTACGCGTTCTGCCATGACAGCGCCGACACCCTGGATAAGGCCGGCGACAGGCATAACCGGGAACAGAACGATCCACGCGACAAAGTAGGGCACTATCCCAATGGACCAACGTTCGGCTGCACTCCCGACCGAAGCCCTAGCGTCGAGCCCGACGAGATAGATAAGCGCAATGGCCATCGGCGTTAGGACGAGAACGCTGACGGCATAACCGATACTCGCGGGTTCCAGTTCAATGTTTGTTCCTGAAGCTAATGTTCATTTATATTCGTTGACGGCGTTACTAGCGGCTATCTATCAGAGGTCCAACACCACCCGCGGGCAACCTAACATTTTTCAAGTCTGAGCGCCGGACCAATATTCGCCGCGCCGAGAAGGCATAATTTTTTCTTCAGCCATTAAACCTACCGGTGCTACGCGGCGTATATACGGAGCGACGGGTCAATACCGTTCAGCCAAAACCAAAAACATTCCCGCACCATTTCAATAGTATATTGGGATGATGTTCGATAACTGCTACTCAAATAGTGCTTCCGCTTGCCATGTTAAATAAATGTATAGATAGCTCCGACGTTGTAAGTGAGGATTTTAAGATGTCCGAACCAACTGATCCGACGCCCGCTAGCATGGAGCCTGCTTACACCGTCCGATCGATTAATGCAGAAGACATCGCCGCTATCAATGATGTAATCATGCGCGCGGTGGCGACTTGGTCGGCGTCCACACGTTTGATTAATCGCATGGCACCGCTGTTCTTCGTCGATGACGCGGACCTCTTCGAAATGGACATTCGTGTTGCCGAGGTGAATTGCATTGTGGGGGTGTGCAGCGTAATGCCGATGCCCACGATTGGATCATCACAAACACAGCGAATGGCGCAAATACATGGGTTGTTCGTTGATCCGTTGTTTGTTGGCGGCGGAATAGGTGGCGCCCTCGTGGCAGACGCTGAAGACCGCTACCGGGGGCGTGTGGACGCCTTGTTTTGCAAGGCGCAGAAAGATGCTATCGGGTTCTTCACCCAAGTGGGTTTTGCATCCTCGGCTATTTCTGACTATCCACACAGCTTCGTCAAATTGTTAGCTCATTCGAACAGCTTAACCGCCAGCTCCCCCCACGAGCCGTGATACAAGGAACCGCCAACCAGAGGTTGCCATTACAGCAAAGTCTGGGATGGCTAATCATTGATGCGATACCGCAGTGCCGTTTACAATAAAGATGGTCGCAATAAGTCAGCCGTGCAGAGGAGAGCGAAATTTACAAACAGCCTGCTGTCTCTGGAACCGGTGTCCGGGTTCTGGCAAGACCAAACCGCCCTATAGCAACAATCGCACTCGACTGATAATCCGCTAATTACCTGGCGGATTTGTTAGAACGTCGGAGCTGATATCGTCGATACTATGTAGGCCGCAGAGCCCCATAGCAGTGTCGATCTCCTTCGCGTAGATATCCAACATATGCCGAACACCGGCTTCTCCCGCCACTGAGACGCCCCATAATTGTGGTCGCCCAAGCAGGCATGCCGTCGCACCCAAGGCACGGGCGACGACCACGTCCGTGCCCCGCCGCACACCACCATCTATGAGAACAGGCACGCGTCCAGCCACCTGACGAACAACGCCCGATAGCGCCTCCAGCGACGAAATGGCACCGTCCAACTGCCGCCCGCCGTGGTTAGAGACGACTAGGCCGTCGGCGCCGTGCTGGACGGCAGCCTCCGCTTCGTCAGGGCTGAGAATGCCCTTGATGATCAGCGGCTTCTTTGTCATATCCCTGATCCAATCCACATCATCCCAAGTAAGCCCCGGGTCCAATAGATAAGCCATGCGCGCGGCCAACTGCTTGATGTCTTCCTTTTTTCCGGGCCGAACATAGTTGCCAAAAGTGATCCTTTTGAGTTCGCCGCGCATTCTCCAAAACCATTTGTACTTGCCGAGCATGGCTGCGTATTGGCTGGGCGAAAATTTTGGGGGAATGGTGAACCCGTTGGCCAGATCGCGCTCGCGCTTACCCAATAACTGGTTGTCGATCGTGAGCACGATGGCATCGTATTCGGCGACCTCAGCCCTGCGCACCAGTTCCTCGGTGAAGTCCCTATCGCGATAGAGGAATACCTGCATCCAGCGCGGGTGAGCCTGAGTTTCCGCCAGCGCCTCCAATGTGCATACGGACCCATGGCTTAGGCAGTACCCCGTACCAGCCGCTGCCGCAGCCCGAGCCGTGGCCTGTTCACCGTTAGGCCAAAACAAACCTGAGAGGCCCGTAGGGCCAATCATCACCGGCATTGATAGCTTATGACCGAACAGGTCTATCGACAGGTCACGTTTAGCGGCACCGTTCATGGGCTTTGGTACCAACCAATAATCATCAAAGGCACTCTCGTTGCGCTGGCGGGTCCGTTCGTCCTCGGCGGCGCCGTCGGCGAAATCGAAAATGGGTTTCGGCAGTTCGGCCTGGGCAAGCCGGCGCATGGTTTCCACGTTATAAGACTTGTTCTGCCACGACATGATTTTGCCTTTAAAGGGATCGCCTTTTCCTTGAGCGCCAGCATGCTAGCATGTCTACCAGCAAAGGAAAAACAACCCAGAGATAAAGGACAGAGAGATGATCGAAGACCCGCCTCTGATGTCTATCCGCAAGAATTTCACTCGTCCCACCGCAGATCAGGTTAACGATTTCCAGGGTGTGCCCTGCGGCTTCGTGGTTGATGCCATGCAGGGGCGCGGCGCGCTGGATTACCAGATCAAACCGATCAGCAACGACCAGGCCGTCTTCGCCGGCGTCGCTGTCACATGCGACAACGGCCCTGCCGATAACCTAGCTGCGTTCTGCGCCATTGAAGTGGCAGCACCCGGCGACGTTATTCTGGCGGCGGCCGATGGCTTCACAGAGACAGCCGTAAGTGGCGATCTCATGCTGGGCATGGCGCGAAACAAAGGCATAGCCGCGTTCGTCACCGACGGCTTGGTCCGTGACATCGAAGGTATTGTCGAGGTCGGATTGCCATGCTTTGCCAAGGGTGTGACACCCAACTCTCCAGTCCGCAACGGCCCGGGCACAGTGGGCATGCCCATTATCATTGGCGGCGTTGCCGCGCAGTCTGGCGATATTGTGGTTGGCGACATCAACGGCGTCGTTGTCGTACCACACGCCATGATCAACCATGTTCTAAATCAGCTTGAAACGATTAAGAAAGCCGAAAAAGAAATGGACGAAAAGGTCAAGGCCGGCTTATCCACGCCCCCTTTCATCGAGGGCTTCATAAATTCAAACCAGATCAAAGAGATCGACTAACAGTTTCGGTTCGGTGCTGGAACTCTCACGCGGTTCCGCCCCTCGCTTGAGGGACGATGCCTACGCTGGCCGGATACAATCACGATCTGCTATGACATAGAGAGTAGATCCTTAACTCAAATATCGAAGGAACTTACAAATGAGTGACGCTTACGACCCTCGAACCTTCCAGGCACGCACTTTCCATGACGCCACCGAGTCCTTTGCCGACGGCTCGGACACGCCGCGAGCATACCTGGAGCGCTGCCTCGAGGTAATTGCGCAGAAAGAGCCAACTGTTCAGGCCTTTGCTGCCTTCAACGAAGAAAGTGCTCGGGCCGCCGCCGACGAGAGTTGCAAACGTTGGAAGGCTGGCAGGCCACTATCCCCTATCGACGGAATGCCCGTGGGGATCAAGGATCTACTGGAAACCAGGGATATGCCAACGCAGATGGGCTGCGACGCGTATACCGGTAACTTCCCAAAAAACGATAATGCCGCCGTCTGGGCGCTCCGAGAGGCAGGCGCTGTGATTGCGGGAAAAACTGTGACTGCCGAATTAGGCGGCAATCATCCAGGCCCCACCATGAACCCCTTTGACCCGGCACGGACTGCCGGCGGATCCTCATCAGGCTCGGCCGCAGCTGTAGCTGCGGGCATGATACCCGCCGCTATCGGTACCCAAGTCGGCGGCTCAATTATTCGTCCCGCGGCGTTTTGCGGCAACTTTGCCTTGAAGCCAAGCCAAGGCGGTCTTCACCGCGGGGAACGCCAAGCTACATCCATGAGCACACACGGGCCCCACGCCGGCTGCTTTGAAGACATGTGGCGCGTCGCCATCGAAATAGCCAAGCGCACCGGCGGCGATCCCGGTCGCGCGGGCCTTATA
>MDTD01047931.1_pt1 | contig 10382 bp, 11 predicted proteins | sample 811221 | NCBI WGS metagenome assembly MDTD01 (sample SAMN05326646, study PRJNA326480) | marine metagenome | isolation source: seawater | place: Pacific Ocean: South West | collected 2011
TGAATATGGTTATATGACCACAATTCATAGTTATACTGGTGATCAGAAATTATTAGACACACTTCATAAAGATTTAAGAAGAGCAAGAGCTTCTGGTGATGCGATGATACCTACCTCTACAGGTGCAGCAAAAGCCATGAGTTTAGTTTTACCAAGTCTTAAAGGCAAGTTAGATGGTACAGCTATAAGAGTTCCTACACCAAATGTATCATTAATAGATCTTACTTTTGTTCCAAAAAAGGAGATAACTGCTGAAAGTATCAACGAAGCTATGAGTAAGGCTGCTCAAGGACCTTTAAAAGGTATACTTGCTACAAATTCTGCTCCATTAGTGTCAAAAGATTTTAATCATAATCCTCATAGCTCGATTTTTGATTTAACCCAAACTCAAGTAATTAAAGGAAAGTTTAGCAGAGTGTTGTCTTGGTACGATAATGAATGGGGTTTTTCTAATAGAATGTGTGACACTGCTATTCAAATTGCGTCTTTGATTTAATAGCAATAATTATTATTATAATCAGATGAAATCGACAGTAAAACTTATAAATCATGCATCAGCAAAAATAAGCGTAGATGGTGTTTCGATCGTATCTGACCCTTGGTATGATGGGTCTGTTTTTCATAAAGGTTGGAAATTAATTTATGAACTAACAGCTGAAGAAACAAAAAAACATCTGGAAAAAACAGATTATATATATGTTTCTCATGAGCACCCAGATCATTTCAGTCCTGGATTTTTTTTCAATAAAGAGTACAGAGCAATTCTTGAAAAAAATAAAACTAAAATATTATTTCAAGAAACAAAAGACAAAAGAGTGTACAATTTTCTTATAAAAAACGGCTATGAGGTAATTGAAGTTCCAAATAAAAAATACATCACTTTAAAAAACAACGTTAAAATTAAGATTGTAAAATTCGGATATATCGACTCAGCTTTAATTATTGAAGGTTCAAAAGATAAAATTTTAAACTTAAATGATTGTCCATTAAATGACATTAGCGAAATCAAAAGATTTAAAAAGGAGCACGGGGTTTTCGATTTGCTTTTAACTCAATTTAGTTATGCAGCATGGAAAGGAAACGAAGATAATAAAGAATATAGAAAAAACGCAGCGTCTGAAAAGTTAGAAACTATAATTAATCAGTGCAATATCTTAGAATGTAAAAATGTAATTCCATTTGCTAGCTTTATATATTTTTCAAATAAACTTAATAAATTTATGAACGATGAGATAAACAAACCGCATTTATTTCAAGAATCATTAAAATCTAAAATTAACACAATTATTTTAGCACCTGGAGAGGAACAGTATATTTCAGAACTAGTTCAAAATCGAGATTCTTTAGACTTCTGGAAAAATAAATACGACATGATAAATAATTTACCACTCGATACATTCGATAAATCTATTGATTTTGAAATACTTAAAAATGAATATACGAAGTATAGAAATAAAATTATGGAATTAAATTCGAAGTTTTTAATATATTTTTCTTCAAAAATAAAATTTTTACAGTTTTTTCAACCAATCAATATATTTTTATTAGACCACAAAAAAAATTATGAATTTTCTTTAATTGACGGATTTAAAGAAACAGATAATAATAAACATGATATTTCAATGCATAGTGAGTCTCTATCATTCATTTTTAAAAATGATTTTGGTTATGACACGTTAACCGTAAATGGTTGTTTTAATGCTTCAAAAGAAGGATTCATTAAATCAACGAGAACTTTTGCAATAGGTAGTTTAAATTCAATGGGTTTAAAGGTCAATTTTGGTTTAATATTTAACTTTAATCTAATTATGTTTTTTTTAAAGCTTCTCAGAAAAGTTTCAAAAAAACTTTGATGAAAAATAAATTTGGATTTGTTCTCGTTAAAACTCAACTAGGAGAAAATATAGGAGCGTGTGCTCGTTCAATGAAAAATTTCGGATTTTCAAAACTATATATAGTAAATCCAAAATTTAATTTTCCAAATCATAAAACAAAAGCAACTTCTGTTGGCGCGTATGATATCATTAATAAAGCTAAAGTTTTCCATGATGTTGAAAAATCAATAAAAACTTTCAATTTGGTAATCGCATTAAGTGCGAGAAGAAGAGATATTAATAAGAAACATATATCATTAAAAAATTTTAAAAATATAATCCAAAAAAACAGTAATTTAAATATTGGCTTAATGTTTGGTCCCGAAGCTTCTGGATTATCCAATAAAGATTTATCATTTTCAAACTATATCATGCAGATTCCAACATCATCTAAATTTAAATCTTTAAATTTGTCTCATTCATTAACTATTATTTGTTATGAAATATTTAAACTTTTGAATGAAAATAAGTTTAATAATAAAAATTCTAAGTTAAAAATTTCTTCTAAATCAAAAATATCAGCAATTGTAAGACATTTAGTTTTTTTATTAGAAAAAAAGGACTTTTTTATTCCAGAAGAAAAAAAGCATTCCATGATATTAAATATAAATAATTTATTCTACAAATTGGAACCAAACGACAAAGAATTAAGGATTTTAGCGAGTATTATAAGCTCTTTGAGTAAAAATTAGGAATAAACCTTAATTGACAAACTAACCTTAAAGCTTATAAACACTCTTCTATTAAATATGACAAAAAGATTAAAATCAAAACACAAAGTAGACCGTAGGCTTAAAGCAAATATTTGGGGGAGACCTAAAAGTCCTTTTAATTCAAGAGCATATCCTCCAGGTCAACATGGGCAAAATAAAAAGGGAAAACCAACTGATTATGGTATTCAGTTACAAGCTAAACAAAAGTTGAAAGCCTATTATGGGAATATTAACGAAAGACAATTTAGAAATATTTACAGAAAAGCTTTATCAAAAAGGGGAGATACTACAGAAAATTTAATTGCTTTATTAGAAAGTAGACTAGATACAGTAATCTATAGAGCGAAGTTTGCTCCAACCGTCTTTGCAGCTAGGCAAATGATTAATCATGGTCATATAAAAGTGAATAAAAAGAGAGTAAATATTGCAAGCTATGTGGTTAGTAGTACAGATTTAATCGAAATCAGAGAGAAGTCTAAAAAGCTTACTGTGATAGACGGCTCACTTCAAAGCAAAGAACGAGATGTTCCGGAATATATTCAGTTAGACGATAAAAACAAAACGGTAAAACTTGTAAGAGTTCCAAAATTTGCAGAAGTCCCTTTTCCAGTTATAATGGAGCCAAATTTGGTAATCGAGTACTATTCTAGATAGTTGAATTTTTTTAGTCTATTTAAAAGAAACTTAATTTATAAATTTAAAAGAAAAATCTTTATTGATAATGATGATATAATTCCAAAATCAATAGACTATCTTTTTCATGAATATGGAAGCGATAAAGCAAATATTTTTAAGTATAATAGAAAATTAGGTCACGGTTACTCTATTTTCTACGAAAAAAAACTTGAAAAATATAAAGATAAAAAAATAAATATACTAGAAATAGGATCATATGCTGGTGCTTCAGCAGCAGCTTTTGTAAAATATCTTCCAAAAGCAAAAGTTTATTGTTTTGATGTAAATATTTCTAATTTTAGATATAAATCAAAAAATATTGATGTTTTTGGTATAGATATAAATAATCAAAAAGATGTAGAAAAAACTCTTAATAAAATTTTCTTGAAAGAAAAGATATCTAATTTTGATTTAATTATTGATGACGGCTCTCATTTTTTAAGTGATATTTTAATAAGTTTAAAGTTTTTTTTCAAACATTTAAAAAATAGTGGCTTATACGTAATTGAAGATTTTAAATATCCAAATTATTACAAATATAATAATAATATTAATCATATCTTTATTGATGAATTTTTAAATAACATTGCAAATAAAAAACTTTCAAATTCAAATATATTTAAAGAAAATGAACAAATTGAATTATTTAACTCAATAAAATTAATTGAAATTTTTAAGGGAAATTTAAGTGACTCAGATATTAGTTTTATAACTAAAGCTTAGATTAAATTATTTTTTTTTCTTCAAGAAATTTTTTTAACTCACCTTTTTCAAACATTTCTTTAACTATATCACATCCACCAATAAATTCGTTTTTAATGTAAAGTTGAGGAATAGTTGGCCAATCACTATAGTCTTTTATAGCCTGCCTTAGATTTTGATCCTCTAAAACATTAACACCTTTAAAATTTACATTTAAGTGTTTTAGTACATTGGATACAGCCATTGAAAAACCGCACTGAGGAGAGTCGGGAGTACCCTTCATAAATAAACAAACTTCATTATCATTAATTAATTTTTTAATTTTTTCATTTATTTCCATTATTTCCCTTCTGTAGTGATTGATAAGGCGTGTAATTCATTCCCCATTTTACCTTTAAGTGATTTGTACACAAGCTTGTGTTGCTCAATTTTATTAAGATTATTAAATTTAGATGATTTTATAGTTGCCGAATAATGGTTACTATCACCCATTAAATCTTTGATTTCTATTGAAGCATCAGGAATGTCCTCCTTAATAAGTCTTTTTATTTCTTCTATTGGTAAAGGCATTAATAATTACTATACCATACGTTATTTAATTTAAACAAATCTTTGATCGCAATTTTTAATTCATCTTCAATTTCAATAAAATCTGATTGAGTAAAACCAATATTTTCGTAAAAAACGTTGCTATCTTTTAAAATCTTTTCAACTTTAAGAAGGTCTTTACTGTCAATTTCAACCAAGTAACGAGCCTGATCTTCTCCGAAAAAGTAATTTGTTGAATTGGTTAATTTTTTTGGTTTAACTATTCTTGCTCCAATATCTGAACCCATTGACATTTCAGCGAGAGATATAATTAAACCACCTGTTGAAATATCATGTGATGATAAAATTAAATTTTTACTAATTAATTTGAGTAAACACTCACCATTATTTTTTTCATTATGTAAATTAATTTCTGGCGGCATACCTTCACTGATTGAGAAAATTTCTTTTAAATAAGCACTTTGTTCTAAGTGACCAAAGGTTTTTCCAATAATTAGTATGATGCTATTATTTTTTTTAAAGTTTTGACTTATAGGCTTTGAAATTTTTTTTATCAAACCTACACCACCTATGACAGGTGTAGGAGAAATATTTTTATTGTTTGTACCGTTGTAAAAAGATACATTTCCTGAAACAACGGGATAATCTAAAAATTCACAAGCTTCTTTAATACCCTCTATGCATTCTGCGAATTCTCCCATTATTTCTTTATTTTCAGGATTTCCAAAGTTTAAACAATTAGTTATTGCCAATGGATTTGCTCCAACTGATATTAAATTTCTCCAATTTTCACAAACAATTTGTTTTCCTCCAGTAAATGGGAATGATTTACAATAGTTTGCTGATGAATCAACCGAGACAGCTATTGCTTTATCTTTATTATGTATTCTAATTATTGCGGCATCAGAACCTGATTTTTGAGCAGTATCACACATTACCATTTGATCATATTGATTGGTTATCCAGCTTTTATTTGAATGGTTAGGGTTAGATAAAATCTTAATTAAAGCATCTTCAATTTTAATCTTTTTTAATTTTTTTAAATTAATTTTATTTTTTTGACGTTTTTTTCTTATCCATTTCCTATTATAAATAGGTGCTTTAGCAGCTAAAGCGTCAATTGGTATTTCACCTTCTATTTTTTTGTTATATTTTAAAGTAAGATTATTTGTGTTTGTAGTTCTCCCAATAACAACAAAATCCAGATCCCATTTATCAAATATCTTTTTTGCTGTTTTTTCTTTACCATCTTCAAGTATGATCAACATTCTCTCCTGACTTTCAGACAACATCATTTCATAAGGACTCATGTTTTCTTCTCTGCAAGGAACTTTGTCTAACTCAAGTTCAATACCAAGCGATCCTTTAGACGCCATTTCTACACTCGAGGAAGTCAATCCTGCTGCCCCCATGTCTTGTATAGAAATGATTGAATTATCTTTCATTAATTCAAGACAAGCTTCCATTAAAAGTTTTTCTGTAAATGGATCACCTACTTGAACTGTTGGCTTTTTTTCCTCAGAGTTATCATCAAATTCCGCTGAAGCCATTGATGCACCGTGAATTCCATCACGACCAGTTTTAGAACCGACATAAACAACAGATTTGTTTAGACCTTTAGCTTTTGAGTAAAAAATTTTACTCTTTTTCGCATGTCCAACAGCCATTGCATTTACTAAAATATTTTCATTATATGTTTCATCAAATTTGGTTTCTCCTGCTACAGTTGGTATTCCAATACAATTTCCATAACCACCGATTCCCGAAACAACCCCATTTAATAAAGATTTTGTCTTAGGATGTTTTGGGTCACCAAAATGAATTGAATTTAACAAAGCTATCGGTCTTGCCCCCATAGTAAAAACATCTCTTAAAATTCCTCCAACGCCCGTAGCTGCACCTTGGTATGGCTCAATATAAGATGGATGATTATGGCTTTCTATTTTAAATATTATTGCATCATCATCACCAATATCTATTACTCCTGCATTTTCTCCTGGCCCTTGAATTACTTGTTTTCCTTTAGTAGGTAATTTTTTAAGATGTATTCGTGAAGACTTATAAGAACAGTGCTCATTCCACATTGCAGAAAAAACACCAAGTTCTAATAAATTAGGATCCCTCTTTAAAATTTTTTTAATTTTATCGTATTCGTCTAAATTTAAACCATGCTTTTCAACAATTTGATTAGTTATTTTCATCTTAATTAAGTAAACTTAAAAATAGGTTAATACCATCTTTACCAGAAATAATTTCGTCAATCATTCTTTCTGGATGTGGCATCATTCCTAAAATATTTTTTTTTTTATTAAAAATACCAGCAATATTTTCTAAAGAACCATTAGGATTATTTTTTTCATTAATATTTCCATTATCGTCACAATATTTAAATGCAATCAAGTTTTCATTATTTAATTCTGTAAGATGATTTCTGTTTGTGAAATAATTTCCTTCATTGTGAGCAATATTAATTTTTAATATTTGATTTTTATTATATTTATTAGAAAATTTTGTATTATTGTTAATTACTTTGACGTATACATCTTTATTAATAAATCGTAAGTTTTTATTTCTCAGCAATGTTCCTTTTAATAAACCTGTTTCTGTCAAAATCTGAAATCCATTACAAATACCTAATATTAAACACCCTGCATTCGCTGCCTTAATGACCTCTTCAATAATTAAAGATTTTCCTGCAATGGCTCCTGATCTTAAGTAGTCTCCATATGAAAAACCGCCAGGAATTACTATTAAGTCAGATTTAGGTAAGCTTGTATCTTTATGCCAAACCATTTTATTTTTAAACTGCATTTTTTCTAAAGCTACCGCAATATCTCTGTCGCAATTAGAACCAGGAAAGACAATAACAGATGATCTCATTAAATCTTGTTTATCTTATAATCCTCAATGATGAGATTGACTAAAAGTTTTTTGCACATTTCGTCAATTTTTTTTTGAGCTACCTTTTGATCGTTTTCATCTACTTCAATCTCAAAGTGTTTACCCTGTCTTATATTTTTAAGATTATTCATTCCCATATTAACTAAAGTATTTTGTACAACTTTTCCCTGAGGATCTAAAACATCTTTTTTAAGAGTTACTATTACTGAAAATTTCAATTTATTTTTTTTTAAATTTTATTGGTATTGTTTTACCGAAATTAACTTCACTTATATTTGTTTCTTCAGGCATAATTCCTAATCTTCTAGCTACTTCTTGATAGCCTTGAATTATGTTACCTAAATCTTTTCTGAATCTATCTTTGTCCAATTTTTTCTCTGTTTTCATGTCCCATAAGCGACAAGTATCTGGACTTATTTCGTCTACTAAAACTATATCTTTTTCTTCACTATCTTTATTCCAAGCTTGTCCATATTCAATTTTAAAATCAACAAGCTTAATTCCTATTCCTCGAAACATACCAACTAATAAATCATTAATTCTTAAAGTTGTTTGATCAATAAATTTTATTTGTTTTTCTGTTGCCCACCCAAATGAATAAATATGTTCTTTGGATATTAAAGGATCATTTAGCTCGTCTTTTTTAAAACAATATTCTAAAAGTGGTTTTTCCAAAACTGTTCCTTCTGGAATGCCGAGCCTATTTGTCAAAGAACCAGTAGCAATATTTCTTACAATAAATTCTATTGGAAATATTTCAGCCTTCCTAATAAGTTGCTCTCTCATATTTAGTCGCTTTATAAAGTGAGTTTTTATTCCACACTGAGAGAGGTTAGTTAATATATGTTCAGAAATTCTATTATTTAAAACTCCTTTTCCCTCAACACTTGTTTTTTTTAAATTATTAAAAGCTGTAGCGTCATCTTTAAAATGCTGAATGACCAAATCTTTATCTTTAGTTTCATAAAGAATTTTAGCTTTACCTTCGTATAGTTTCTTGCCTTTATTCATTAGATTAATTTTTTAGACTTCTTTTAAAAATTATATTAATTTTTTTTGTATGGTAACCAAAATCAAATAACTTTTTTAGTTTATTAACAGGTATTTTTTCTATTATTTTTTTGTCTGACACGATTTTTTGAAAAAATGAGGAGTTTTCCTTCCATGCTTGCATAGCATTACTTTGAACAATCTTATATGACTCTTCCCTTGTGAAACCAGCATTAGTTAACTCTAAAAGCACTCTTTGGGAGAAAAAAATTCCATTAGTTATGTCTAAATTTTTTTTCATATTTTTAGGATAAATATTTAAATTTTTAACAACATTGCTTAATCTATTAAGCGCAAAGTCCAAAGCTATTGTGGCGTCTGGACCAATGTTTCTCTCAACCGCTGAATGGGAAATATCTCGCTCATGCCATAAAGCAACATTCTCTAGCGCTGGAACAACGGTTGATCTTATCAATCTTGCTAGGCCTGTTAAATTTTCACTTAAAATTGGATTTTTTTTATGTGGCATTGCAGAGGAACCTTTTTGTTTTTTTCCGAAAAATTCCTCAACTTCTAAAACTTCAGTTCTTTGTAAATGTCTTATCTCTATAGCAAACCTCTCTATTGAACTTGCAATAATACCTAATGTAGAAAAGTATTGAGCGTGTCTGTCTCTTGGAATTATTTGAGTGGAAATTGGTTCAATACTAAGTTTTAATTTTTTAGCAACATAACTTTCTACCCGAGGGTCAACATTAGCAAAAGTTCCAACTGCCCCAGAAATTGCACAAGTTGAAATCTCTTTTATTGAATTTTCTAAGCGTTTTTTATTTCTTAAAAATTCTTGATAAAAGGTTAACATTTTTAAACCAAATGTTGTAGGTTCGGCATGTATCCCGTGACTTCTACCAATACATAATGTGTATTTATGCTTTAAGGATTGCTTTTTTATTGATTGTAATAATTGATTTATATCTTTTAATAATATTTGACCAGATTGTTTAAGCTGAAGATTAAAGCAAGTATCTAAAACATCTGAAGAGGTCATTCCTTTATGTAAATATCTTGCATCTTTACCGGCTTTCTCTGTAATTGATGTTAAAAATGCAATAATATCGTGTTTAACTTTATTTTCTATTTGTAAAATTCTTTTGGGATTAATTTTAGCTTTAGATTTTATTTTTTTAACGATACCACGTGGAATAATTTTAAGTTTTTCCATGGCCTCAGCTGCAGCCAATTCAATATCCAGCCAAATTGAATATCTATTATAATCTTCCCAAATACTTTTAATCTCTTTTCTTGAATATCTTTCAATCATTAAATTTTATTTGAATTTGATAAAGTAAATATTTCACAACCATTTTTTGTTACACCAATTGTATGTTCAAATTGTGCAGATAAAGATTTATCTTTAGTGACTGCCGTCCATCCATCATTAAGGGTTTTTGTTTCATAATTTCCGTAGTTTATCATTGGTTCAATTGTAAATATCATTCCTGTTTTAATCTTTTCTCCAGTCCCTTTTTCACCATAATGTAAAACATTAGGCTCTTTATGAAAAGTTTTTCCAATTCCGTGGCCGCAAAAATCTTGGACAACAGAAAATCCTTCTTGCTCAACATGAGTTTGTATAGCTGAACCGATGTCGCCTAAGTGTATTCCATCTTTAACTATACCAATTGCTTTCATCATCGAATTATAAGTAGCTTTAATCAAATTCTCAGCTTTAATAGAAACTTTACCAACCTTAAACGTACGACTAGTATCACCGTGCCATCCATTTTTTAGAGCCGTTACATCAACATTTACTATATCTCCTTCTTTTAAAATTTTATCAGATGGTATTCCATGGCAAACAACATGATTTGTAGAAGTGCAACAAGATTTTGGAAAGCCTCTATAAAACAATGGTGCAGAATATGCACCATGATCATTTATATATTCATAACAAAGTTTGTCTATTTGATCTGTAGAA
>MDTD01082221.1_pt1 | contig 10382 bp, 7 predicted proteins | sample 811221 | NCBI WGS metagenome assembly MDTD01 (sample SAMN05326646, study PRJNA326480) | marine metagenome | isolation source: seawater | place: Pacific Ocean: South West | collected 2011
ACTGAACCCGTTGAATCTCCAGTACACAATACATCAACAGAAGAAAGAATTACCGAAAGAGGAGCTGAAGGCTCACTGATATCTATCGATAAGAATTCCGTGCATCCCAATGAATCCGTTACAGTAACAGAATATGTTCCTGCGATTAAGTCCGAAAGATCTTCAGTAGTCGATGAATTCGACCATAAATAAGTGTATGGTGGGGTGCCTCCTGATACAATTAAATCAATACTACCTGTTGATTCTCCGAAACAGCCTACATCTATATGGAACTCCTCCAATGAAACAGGCATTAGGGGTTGTGAAACAAATATATCATTCATGGTTGTACATCCGTTAGTGTCAGTCGTTTGAACAATATATAACCCTGAGTTTAAGTCAAGAATCTCTTGATCTATGCTAGATCCATTTGAAATCAAAATGAATGAATATCCTGGAGTGCCTCCAGTAGGTGAGAGATAAATTTCACCGTCGTTACCTTCAAAACAGGAGACATTTATTACAGAATCAATTGTATTCAATAAATTAGGTTCAATGAGTTCTATGCTATCTTGAGTGATGCAATTGTTTGAATCACTAACGGTTACAGTGTAAATTCCAGCAATCAAGTTATTTAATGTGGTGTCTGTCGTTTGCATTCCAGGAGTCCATTCAACAGAATAACCACCGACCCCTCCAGAATAAGTTGTGTATAAGGACCCATCGTTTTCACCAAAGCAGCTTATATGACTTCCATTAAAATCCGATAAAACAAAGGCTTCGGCATTTAAAATTGGCGGTTCGGTTATTGAAAAATAAAAATTAGAGGAACAACCATTAATATCAGATATTTCTATAGAATAAGCTCCCGTATCGAGCAAACTGATTAAGGTGTCAACCGATCCATTGGACCATAAGTAATCCAGAGATCCGATGCCTTGAGCACTAACTGAAATAGAGCCGTCAGCAAAACCGTTACAGCTCACATCAACTAGAGAGTCAAAGAGTAAAAAAGGAATAGGTTCCACAGTTACGGTATCGAATTTCGTTTCGTATACACAAGTACTATCATTAAGCGTAATTACCAACGAATAAATGCCCTCTTGATCTTCACTTACATCGTACAAGGTTGGATTGGCTTCAGTAGATTCAAAACCATTAGGTCCTTGCCACAGGTATGATACAAAATCGGATACAGGTGCATTGAAGTATAAAGAGTCTCCTTCGCAAAGTGGTTCATTATGTGAAATTTCAAAATCACCGCAATTGGGAGCAAATATTGTTACCACATTCGATCCAGGAGTAGGACAACCATTGGTATCATATGAATCAGATGTGCCGCCATTGTTGTATGAGTTACCAGAAATGTCGCCATCTCCGTATATATACGCTACGTTTTCAAGTGTAGAATCACATCCTATAATGAGACAGTCATTGACCACTTGAACGCTAAATTTCACAGCTGAACTGTCTGCTCCATTAAATGAATTGATCATAGTTCCACCAATTGTGGCATCAGCACCAGTACTTACTCGAGTTCTTATGATTCTGTTGATAGTATCATATTCTGCTTGATCGTCACCAGCTGTGTCCGTTTTGGCACCTGCGAACGGCCCATTCAAATATTCAATGGTGTTGGGGATATATTCTGTTCTAATGTTGAGAGTAGTTTCCATATAGGTATCCAATGCAATGTCCGATCCTATGTTTTTTCCTACCACAGTATATTCTAAAACATCACCTGGTTCTGCAGGAGCTCCGTTAAGGTCATCAATATATACCGTCGCTCGAAGATCCGGTTCATAAATATCTATAGCTGATGAAATCACCCTGGGTATTAATGCATCCTGGGAAGTGGCTACACGTATTGTAGCATCTGTGGCGGCGTTTCCTATGTAGGTGAATGCGGAGTTATCAGGGGAAAATACTCCATTATCAAATCCAAGCATGTTATTGTAATTTGGGTTTCGATATGGTGTAAGTGTTCCGTTTCTTGTAATGGTACTATTAAAAAAGTCAGATGGCGTTCGCAGTGGGTCAGGAACATCCAAAAACCCAGTGCTTCCCTGGAACTGAAATCGGTCACCTTGAATACTTCTGTCTCCTTCATAAGCTACGACACCCAGCTCAAAACTTACTGGGCCTGTTGTAGGAGTTAAAAATCCAGAAATGGGAATATCCAAATTATTTTGACCACTAACATAGCCCATTCCGTCAAAAACAGTTAGGTTTCTCATTGATTCCAACTGATTTCTGTAAACTACAACGATTGTCCAAGCACCAAATAAATTTTCTTCTCCTGTATGCGCTGATATGTTGGCTACTGTAAAGCGACCATTACCATTTGTTGCCTGAACTAAAGATGTGATGTTTTTGAAACAATAATAGCTTGGATAGAAAAAATTTGGGTTCGAAGGAATATCTAAGACATCAATGGTCTCATCCGCAGTCATACTTTGATAGAAAAAGTTCCCAAGTTTAATTTTAATTTGTTCACGATTCACATAAGCGGTTGTATTGGGTTTGATTCTGGCACTCCAATACAATCCTGCAAAAATTACTTCACTACATGTTGGTAGCGCTAGACTATCGCTTGACGACATAAAAGTAGTTGGATCATTATCGATATCGACGTATTCCATTACGACTCCACCGTCTTGATTATGATTTCCATTGGGAGGAAATTGATTTTGAAAAGTTGCACAATTACCATTTGTTGCGTTGCAAGTCAAACCCACATTTGAGATCATTTGAATACCCCCTTTTTGATTGGCTTGGTAACGAATGTTAAAAGGCGAAACGATTTGACTTTGAAGTGAAAATATCCCAGCCCATACTGTGAAAAACAAAGCAAGTGTATAATTGCGATTTCTTTTAGCTAAAAAGAGTGATGTTTTTTTCGAGTATAGCACGACAATTAAACGATTCAAAAGGTATATATGTTGCCTTTTTTGTATATATTTTAAATTTTCAATTTGAGTATAATAAAACGCTATGTGCAAATCAAACAAAATTTTCACGGTAATGTTTTCAAGATTTCAATGGAAAACATACATCTATTTCAAGTAGATTCGGTTTATCTGTCAGCAATAGAATAAAGGTTAAGCATGTTGCATTTAATTTGTTGCAATTAGAAAAGATAGCTTATTGTAATTCAAAACAAATATCGTATATGAGTTTAATCTTTTGAAAACAGGTGTTTTGATGTTACCTTACGATATTGAGTTAGTTCAGTAAAGTGCATTTTGTGGTATGAATGATTTATTTATATTTAACTCAAATAGTATCTGATTGAATGAAAGAATTGAACGTATTTTAGTTAGAAGGTACAATGAATTCATTTGAATAAACGATAGAACATATGTGGAAAGTAGCTTTATTATTGATCTTTACTCTACTTACCGTCCCTGTAGTTTGTTTTTATTACGACGAGCCTCTGACTGCTCTGCAAGAAAATGCTTTGTGCACCTTGCTGTGGCTCTATGGAACAGCCTCTTTTTTGTGCTTCGTTTTGAGTACAATTACAAAAAACTATAGCCAAGTAGATAAGCTTTGGAGTATTATGCCTATTCCATATTTGTGGATAATGGTGCATTATGGATCTTATGATCCTCGTTTGATTTTAATGGCGGTGTTGGTTACAATTTGGGGCTTCCGTTTGAGTTTTAATTTTGCTAGGCGAGGAGGGTATTCATTGAAGTTCTGGACCGGTGAAGAAGATTATCGTTGGTCCATTTTACAGGCTAAACCCGAATTTGCACAAAATTGGAAGTGGGTACTTTTTAATTTCTTGTTCATTTCTTTTTACCAGATGGGACTTGTCTTACTCACGACTTTGCCTGCAATAAGAGTCCTTGGTATACATACACCGATTGGCTTATTTGATATTGTATTGGCAATTGTCATATTGCTTTTGATTTTCGTTGAATTTCTATCGGATCAACAACAATACAATTATCAGACAGAAAAATATAGACAGATTGAGAGTGGAAATGTTGAGCCATATTATAGGATAGGCTTCGTACATACAGGCTTATGGGCATGGATGCGTCATCCAAATTATATGGCTGAGCAAGCGATTTGGATTGTCTTTTATTTTTATTCGGTTATAGCTACTGGGCATTGGATCAATTGGACGATTACAGGAGGTTTATTACTGGTACTGCTGTTTAAGGGTAGTTCTGATTTTTCCGAGGCCATATCTGCTAAAAAATATCCCGAATATAAAAAGTATCAAAAAACCGTAGGTCGTTTTCTTCCATTAAAAGGAAAATTTAGGCGTTAATTTTTTCTATTAAAAAGGGGAATAAACACCTCGTTTATAGAGTTCAAAAATAATAGCAGCCTCCATTTTTGAATCATCAAGTCCTCGATGTCCCTCAATCTTGGGGGTGTCTGGAAATAAGATGTCCCAAGCTTCTTGTGCTTTTGGCCATTTGTAGCCATAATTCCCTTCGATTTTGAAATAATCGACACTTGTTTTCATAGGACAAATCATTTCCTGGCCCAAATCAAATCCGTTTTTTTCCAAGAAAGCACTATCGAAATCTCTGTTCCATGCTGTTATTCTTCCTTTAAATGGGTTCATTATAGATTGTATCTCGTTCATGTATGCAGAGATCGGTTCTGCATTTCTGATCTCATCTAATTCCATAAAACCATTTTCAAAAATCCATGCTTTTCTATGTTTTGCTGTCAATTTTGGATCTTTAAAAACGTGGTCAAAAACTTCGGTAATTTGACCGTTGTCTAAATTTAAGGTGACCATACCAAGTTCTAGAATAAGATCACAATCAGGGTTGAGCCCTGTTGTCTCAATATCAAGTACAATGATTTCGCTTGTCATTTTTTCAATTTTAGACTGTTCTAAGATCTATTGGAATCTTAAAATAAAAGTATTGTTTTTTATCAATTCTTATTGCTAAATAGAAGGAAAAAGGGCAATTTTGTACAGAACCTCGGCTTATGATGGACATCCTAACAAAAAAACAAGAAAAGACTAAGCAGTATGAAACCTTATTCATGCAGATTAAAGCCCTTATGTCATCAAATGAAAACAGGATTTCAAATATGGCCAATTTTACTGCCGCTGTGAAATCGAGCTTTGGTTTTTTTTGGGTGGGTTTTTATCTAGCTGAATCAAATGATTTGGTATTGGGACCATTTCAAGGTCCTGTAGCTTGTATGAGAATAGCAAAAGGAAAAGGGGTATGTGGATTGTCATGGTCCAATGAAAAGTCAATTATTGTCGGTAATGTTCATGAATTTCCTGGTCATATTGCCTGTAGTCCTGAGTCTAACAGTGAAATAGTCATTCCTCTAATAAAAGATAGGCAATGCATTGGTGTTTTAGACATCGATAGCAAAGAGTTTGATTGTTTTGATGAAATTGATCAATTATGGTTGGAAAGACTATGTTCATGTTTGACTTCCGTGTTATAATTTCAATACTTTTTTTGTTGTCTTCCTGTGCGCAGGTAGGCACTATATCCGGCGGTCCAAAGGATCAACAGCCTCCAAGAATTATTTCTTGTAATCCTCATGATGGACAGAAAAATGTAAATGTAGATGTTATAATAATTGAGTTTGATGAATTTATTAATCTGCAGAAACCAAATGATAATATTATTCTATTACCGTCTAATGTTGATTATGAATATCAACTCAAAGGAAAAGAGTTGCAAATTAATTTTAAAAATAAGCTTAAAGAAAACACGACTTACTCCTTGTATTTGAATGAAGCGGTAAAGGACATTACTGAAGGTAATGACTCATTAATTCAAATCGCATTTTCGACAGGTGATGAAATCGATGAGAACGAGGCTTATTTTCATGTTTTTGATGGTTTTTCAAGAGATGTTCAAAAGGAAGTTTTGGTTGCTTTATATGATTCATTAAATCAAATTCAACCGACTTATTTTTCTAATACGGATGCATCTGGATATTCCAAACTACGTGCTTTGAAGGAAGGTTCTTTTTTTTATGCATCTTTTATTGATGAGAATAAGAATCGAATAAGAGACGGAGAAGAACTTCAATTTGCCAGTGACATTCCAATTATAATTGACTCTAATTATTTAGATACCTTGGAATTATATATAACCAAACCCGAAATGAGAGCTTTAGGGATTGAAGCATCATTTATCAATCCTTACCTATTAGAGGTGATAAAACCTAATAATCAATCTTTTGATCAATTGATTATGGATTCAATTATTGATTCATCCAATTACCAAATTATAGAGGAAAATATTCGCAGATACACCCTTAAGTATTATTATCAGTCAATAGACATTCAATTAGATACCCTTTATAAAAAGGTTCGAAATGATGATGATATTGAAGAATTAAATTTGATTGAGCCTTTAAAGAAATTAGAATTCCTTCCAGGAAACTGTTGCTGTCAAATAGATTTTGAGGCACCTATTGATTCTATTTCTAGTAGATCAGGAGCATTTCGATTAATGAATTTAGAAGATAGTCTTGTTATTCCTTTAGATTCTTTTGATTTAAAATCTAATCAAATTGACCTTAATCTGAACTCTTATGATTTTAGTAAAGCTCTATTAATAATTGATTCTGCGAGCTTATATGCATATAATGGTGTTTGTAATGATCGAATTGAGATTGTGCTTCAGCGAAAAAAAGATGAAGATCTCGGAGTTTTAAATTTGAGAGTATCTACTGATATGGATTCATGGTATGTGGAGTTGATGCAAAAAGGAGAATCGGTTTCTGTAATTTATGGTCTTAATAATTCACAAACACTTGTTTTTGATCAGTTGATTCCAGGAAGCTATACCTTGAATATTGTGGGTGACAAAAACAAAAATGATAAATGGGATCCCTTTGATCCTATTCTTTTTACAGGTCCAGAAAAACGATTTGAATATGGGAAGTCCATTAAAATAAAGGCGAATTGGGAACATGACATTGATTTTGTAATCAGTCCATAATTTCAAAATCGTCAATTGAATTTCCTGCGATAAATTCCCTGTAATTCATTCTTCTTTTTCCTTCCATTTGAAATACTGTAACCAGAAGATAGAAGTCCGAACATGGGAATAGAATTCCATTTTCATTTCTAGCTAATCTTTTAGCTACATCTTTAGGTACTGTAATATTTGTTTTTTTTGATGCAAAAATTTTAAAAGAAAACACTTTATTTTTTGTTTTGTTTTTAAGAGAGCACCACGCCCCGGGATATGGGGATAGCCCTCTAATTTTATTGTAGATCGATTCAATTGAATCTATCCAATTTATTTTGCAATCTTCTTTAAATATTTTTGGAGCAGTTTTGAGCTCGGATTCTATTTCCGTATTTTGATGACTTCTAAGTATGGTGCCGTTTTGGATATCTTTTAGGGTTTCGGAAATAAGGTCGGCTCCACAATTCATGAGAATGTCATGCAGTTCTCCTGCTGTCATTTGTTCATGGATGTCAACTTCTTGTTTTTTAATAATGTCGCCCGTATCTATTACTTCATTAATAAAAAACGTCGTAACACCTGTTTTTACTTCACCATTCATAATGGCCCAGTTGATCGGGGCAGCACCTCTGTATTCGGGGAGGAGAGAAGCATGCAGATTGATGGTTCCTTTTGGGGGTATTTTCCATACGACTGCTGGTAACATTCGGAAGGCAACCACAATGAAAACGTCGGCATTTAGTTTTTGTAATTCTTTATTGAATCCTTCGCTTTTTAAATGAGTAGGCTGTATGACAGCCAGATGTTTTGACTCTGCGAATATTTTGACTTCGCTTTTTCTAATTTGTTGTCCACGGCCTGCTCGTCTATCTGGAGCGGTGACAACAGAAACGACGTTATGTCCCTCTTTAATAATTCGATCGAGCACCGTCACCGCAAAAGATGGAGTTCCCATAAAAACAATACGAAGTTCCTTTGGCATAATTATACAATTTTATTTTTCCAGTTTGAATTTCTTAAGTATAAAATAGACATGATTCCTATTGTACCGAAATATATGTATTCAACTGTCCAAATCCAAAATATATCAAGTTTCAGCACCTTAATAAAAAGGAAGCACGTTATCAAATAGAACACAACGGTTGATAATTCTATCACTAAGGCATAAATCGTATTGCCACTTCCTTGAATAGTCTGATAATAAACAGAGATGATTCCATATAGAATAATAGATACCGAAATCAATCTCAAAATTTGAGCACTCATTTCGATGTATGACTCATTCGGATTGATAAGTCCAACAAGGGTTTCTGGGTAAATAATGGCCCCATGAAAAAACAAGAGTAAGAAACCTGTAGTAAGAAGTTGTATTCGCCTTTGAATTTTAGGGATTTCATTTTCTTTGTTTTCTCCCAAATATTGGGAAATATATGTTTTTGTGGCTCCGGCAAACCCCCAAACAGGAACAAAAGCTAAAAAGTAGATGGACCTAATATTCTGTGAAACTGTGAGTTCGAATAAACCTCGTTGTTCAAGTAAAATGAAGAATACGGTCCAAGTCCCCAGTGCGATAGTACCTTGAAGCATTATTGGACTGGATATGGTCAGTAAATTTTTTAATGAAGCGAAGCGAAAGAAACGAAAGCGCATCAAGATATGTTCTCTGTCCAATATAAAGAAAGTGAACATGGTAATCATACCCAATACATCGGACGAGGTACTTGCTAAAGCGGCACCTTTCACACCCATTTCCGGAAACCCTAGGTTCCCGAAAATGAGACCATAATCAAGTAAGATATTTAATGAGGCTGTAAGTAATGAAGCGATAAGAACCGGGTATGTTTTTCCTTTTGCAAGGAAATAGGATTGCATCATTAAAAACACTGCTGCTGGAATAATAGCGACAGATCTTACACTTATAAAATCTGCTTGAAGGTTTGCGATTTCTGGATTGATTGAAAATATTTTAATCCAGCCTGGAATCAAATAAAACATGATTGAGAAGAGCATGCCAGAAAAGAATAGCTGAAAAATTATTCCTGCACTGAAAATCCTCCCTAATAAATGGTGTTTATTTTCTCCAATTCTTCTTGCCATTATAATTTGAGCACCATCTCCAATACCAACAACGGTCATATACAAGGTGATATAGATCAGTCCTGCATTTCCAACAGCATCAAAAGAAGCCGTAGAATATCGACTCATAAATGAAGCATCGGTAATCAAAACAATGGATTGAATGAAACCTGAAAACATCATCGGTAATGCAATCCTCAGTAAAGTGGAATATTTATAATCTAAAATCATCGGCGACCGCAAAATTAAAACAATTCTTTTCTCATCAGATTTCCATCCTATTTCTCTTTCATCAAAACGAATTATAAGCTAAAGGACAGCCTAATTGCTATTTCTTATTTATTTTTGTTAAAAACACATTTATTATGGCTAGTAAAAGAAAATTCAAGAAACATCTCAACGAAATGGTATACGATATTGTTGAGGAATGTTTCTATTTGCAATTGACAGATGAATCTAAGGTCAAAAAGTCAGACAAATTGATTGATGAGGCAGCAGCATTTCAGGATGATGTTTTGAGTAAAATCGCCAATAGTAAATCAAAAAAGGAATTTTCTGAAATATCGACTCACGTGAATGAAAAGGCTAAGTATTTTGTTCAAAAACTAAATGAACTCAACAAGTAATATGTCCTTCTTGTTTCAGCATAACAAGACTATTGCTGGAATTTTAGGCTTAATTCTTTTTCTTTCAATTGCTTTTCTTGGAGATAGTTCTACACAGAACCGTACCATAGCCATGGGAATCTTAATGGTTGTTTTTTGGGTTTTTGAAGTTGTCCCTATTTATGTCACAGCTCTCATCCCATTGGTGCTATGCACTCCTCTCGGGATATTGGATCCGGGAGAATTGGCATTGGCCTATGGTAACAATAATGTATACCTTTTTTTAGGAGGTTTTATATTGGCCCTTGCCCTCGAAAAATGGGATGTTCATCATCAAATTGCTTCTAGAATATTAGCATTGGTTGGATCTACAAAATCGAAAATCCTTGTAGGGTTTGGATTGAGTTCCTTTTTGTTGAGTATGTGGATTTCGAATACAGCTACAACTTTAATGATGCTTCCAATGGCTTTATCAATCATTCAAGTTCAGAATGAGTCAAAAGCTTCAAATAGATTTTCATTGTTACTTATGCTCACTGTAGCCTACAGTGCAAGTATTGGCGGTATGGCAACCCTTGTGGGGTCTCCTCCAAATACCCAGATGGCAGGTACTTTATCAAATACATTCGATATTCATGTGAGCTTTTGGGAATGGATGAAAATAGGACTTCCAGTAAGTTTTATTGTTTTCTTGGTTTTAAATCTTTTTTTTCAACTTTTACTAGGAGGTCAAGGTCAGGATAAAGTAATTATCAATATTCGTCAAAGTCATTGGACGTATACTCAACTAAGG
>MDTD01135216.1_pt1 | contig 10382 bp, 3 predicted proteins | sample 811221 | NCBI WGS metagenome assembly MDTD01 (sample SAMN05326646, study PRJNA326480) | marine metagenome | isolation source: seawater | place: Pacific Ocean: South West | collected 2011
ATGTTAAAAAATTAGCTCCTCCACTGATAGATATGTGTAATCTATTTTTTGTGCTACCTGCAGGAATAGTGATTTCTACTTTTGCATCTGCTGTGTTTGCTCGATTGCGAACAAATGCGTTCTGTACCACATTTAATGAATTAGTACCACTACCTGGACTGGCTGCATTAAAATCAAGCACATCTTCAACCAGTGTGCCACCACCGCTACCGCTACCGCCACCGTCTGCTGCAGGTGCCCATGCAGTGCCACTCCATTTTAATACTTGACCTGAAGTGGGAGCGGTTGCATCAACGTCAGTGTGTGAACTTAATACTCCTACACTTGTTAAGTAACTGCTTAGGTCTGGTGGTGTAAAAGTTATTGCTCCGCTAGATTGATTGAAGGCTATACTGCCGCTGCCGCTGGGTGAATTATTTGATGCTACTGAGATTGTACTTAGTGTTGCACTCACAGCGTCTGTGGCTATAGTAAAATTAGGATATGTGCCTGTGACTGTTATATTTGTGCCATTTGTAAACGCAACAGTTTGATCAGGTGAATCATTTGTGATTGTTAAAGTATTACTTGTTACAGCAGTGCTAATTCCTGTACCACCTTGGATATTTACTGTATCAGCTGATGTGCTAGTTGTAAAACTTCCTGTGTCTCCTGCTACACTGGTAATAACTTTGTAATTTGTAAAATTATTTGCATTAAGGTAATATGTGCCTTCAAAACTATCCAGTGTATCTGCATCACTACCTGAACTTGCGTTACCACGCACCCATGCACTACCGTCCCATTTTAGTATTTGCCCTGCAGCAGAAGCGATATTGGATACATTAACATCTAAAAGTGCATCAATGCTGCTCGCACTCACAGACACTATGCTTGATGGTTGATAAGTGCTGCTACTACTATCATATTGCAATACTTGGTTATCAGCAGGAGCAGTGTTGCTTACATTATCCAGACTTTCTATTGTGGTTTTTAATGTAGGTTTGTTGGTTAAATTATCATAATTGCCATTAAACACTGTAGGAGCATTAGATAAATCATTATAATTACCTGTGAAAGCAACTTGATTCAAACTGTTTCCTGCTACACTGAAAGTGTTACTGGTAACCTCTACAGCATTAGCTGTGACTGTGCCACTTGCAGTTGCATTAATAACATTTACAATGCTGCTACCACTTAGATTTAAATCGTCACCTGATGGTAGTTCTTTTATTTTATTATTTGTTGTTGAGTCAATAATTAATGGATATCGTGTTGCCATTCATGTTCCTATTTTATGCGCCAGTGCCGCTATTTAATGTTTTTACAAGAGCTGCAAGTCTATCTATAGCTGCTCCAACTGTGGTCGGTGCTGTACCATTCCAATCACCAGCAGTTGTAGCAGTATACGCAAGTACGCCGTTTGCATCTAGACTGGTTGTTTTGTTATATAGTTCAGTAAAATTTGCATTTCCTTTAGTGAAAGCAGTGCGTAATGGATCACCATCGCCTTTATTTTCACTCGTACCAATATTAATAGTTTGTTTTGCCATTATACCCTTCCTACTACTATTTCAATTATTCCTTTACCTGTATCGGATTTATTTTCTACAGCTTTGCCAATTACAGCACCAAGTCTTGGATTGTTGTTACTCATTGCGTGTCCTTTGACTGCACTTGCGACTAACATGTCACCTTTGGCTATCTTTCCTATGACCATGCATTTTACCCTGCCTTGCAAAGCCAATGCAGTAACATTTTCACCTTGTAAATCTGTATTCATTAGATAAGCTGGTTTTTCAGATACTACACCTGCTATACTAGTATCATCTTTTTTTGTTGAAACAGTTAGCTCATCTGTACCACCAAACACAAGCACAGTGCCTACTTCATATTTGTCATCAGCTAAATAATTTTCAGCTAAATCTGCATACTTAGCTTGTAGAGCTGTGCCAGTAAAAGTACCAGCATACACCGTATTCCATGTTAATGAACTTGTGCCTAAGTTTTTCGAACCGTTGACTAAAGGTGATATACTAGTTGAATCAATCTTATAAGATTCGGTTGCACTGTGAAAAATAATCATTGAATCATCTGCTTGGCTACTAAATCCACCTGCACCCGCATTCCCAAATACAATACCGCAATTATTATTTGTGCCGTGATCGATATTTTGGATAGCTTTTGTATATGTCCAATTACTAAATAAAGCTCCATCTGATTCATAAACATTGCCTGCAGTTAATCCATTAGGTGCAGCTTGAACTGTGCTTCTTGTAGGTGCAGTAAGATCAGCACCTACCGCTAAATTATCTAAGAATTGGGGAGTCGCCTCGGTTGTGCTAGATCCACTTGCTGAGAAAATATTCCTACCTTGCGGAGTTTTTATTTGCAGTGCTGTACCTGATCCAGTTATAACTTCATAAGTTGCATCACCACCTAGTACAAAGCCATTAGCTCGTAGATTTCCATTGGTATCTCTAAGAGGTATAGTAGAAGCAGTAGGTGCGCTGGTAAATTCTGTTTTATTAAAATCAGTGCTGTTAGTGCCGTCTAATGAAGTTACTGTCAAACTGTATTGTTTTCCTACGTTAGCTCCAGAAAAATCGCTTGCTTGTGCAAAATCACTTGGCAATAATCCGCCAAGTGCATTTATGTCAATAGCTGTCACCGCGCCTGTTGAACTAGTCGCATTACCTAAGACTTTGTTGGCTCCTATGTTTGCTAATTTTGTGGTTGTAATACCGTTGTCAGCTAATGATATGAATCCTGCATTTCCAGTATTTGTAGTGCCAGTTGATGTAAATTCACCACTGTTAAATTTAGCTATACCAAGATCAGCTTTTGTTAATCCAGAAGTATCTGCAGCAGTGCCTGCTACAGTTAGGTCTAATTTAGTCTGTGCTATAGCTGCGTTTGCTGCTACATCAGCATTGACAATAGTTTCGGACTTGTATTGGAAATTAATGCTTGTTTCTGGTTGAGTCCTAGTGATTGTAATTGAAATATCTGATCCAGTTGCTTCTTTAGCATTTGTAAACTCTTCAAGTGGTCCGTTGGATAAAATGGTTGCAGTAGCTCCACCGTTTGCATACAAGGTTGAGCCTTTATCACTTGATACAAATGGATTAGATGTAGTGTCTTCTGTGTAAATTACCTTTGTTACACTTCCGCCAAACACTTGATCTGTGTATGTGGTTGTTTGCACTGTTGTGCCTCGCTTACTAGCACCTGCGGTAGTACTACCACTGTAGCTGTTACCTATCTGTTCGTTGTCTGCAAACGTTCCACTGATATTGTTAACAATTAGAATTTTGTTACCAGTGCTTACTAACAACTCGTTTGCAGCCGGTGGTATTATATCGCCAGCATTGGCACCTGATGTGTATTGAGCATTGCCAAAGTCACGTGAAGTTGCAATCCGAGCAAAAGCATCACTATTCTGATCAACATATGCTTTATTTGCAGCGTCTGTAGCACTCGTAGGAGCAGCAAGATTTTCTATTTTAAATGGTCCACCAGTGCCCCCCATGTTTAAGACACCTTCCATAGGTGTTACACCAGTCAAAGGAAGGAAACCTGGGCCTATCCTTGATCCTGTTGGAATAGTTTGTGCCGGAGGTCCAGGATCGTATCCAAGAACACGTTTTATGTATGATTTTACAGCTTTTTCTGTCGGTACTGCACTATCAGAACCATCAGTCATTGCATCATCTGGTGAAAATTCTTCTACTACAACACCTTTTTTGAAGCCTAATGCATCTGCGTTTGATATCCCTAAATCACCTGCAAAAGTAATTTTTCCTGTGCCTTGGTCAACATTAAAGAATTTTCCAACACGGAAGAATCCAAATTGATCAGTGCTTACAAAAAATACACGGCCTTTGCGTTTTTCATAAACTTGTGCTTCTGTAGCACTTGGAGCATCTGTGTAAAATCCTGCAAGATCTGGCTTTACTGGATCACCAAATATGCTGCTTGGATAGTTACTTTGATTGAAACTACCTGTACCTATCTGTGTAAAATCATGATTGCTTGCCCTAGTGATGCTAATCTTTACAGTTATTTCTGCAGTGCTTGCAGCAGCTAAACCAGCAAATAATGTTGTGCCTGTGCTATCAACTGTTGCCGGTATTTGGTCATTAGCTGAATTTGTATCAAACTCTATATTTGCTGTGTTTGTCCAAGTACCTTGCACATTATAAAGTTGTAGTATTTTTGTCGTACCTGATACAACTGCTTGTGCTACGTCAGCTGTAATGCCACTGCCTTGTGTAAGAGTTGTATTCACTGCAATAGTAGGTAAGTTGTTAGGAAATGTTAGCGTAATACTGGGTAAATTTTCACTAAGGCCGGATGAACCTGTTACAGAAGCAACATCAGTTGACCCACTGAGTTTTTCTATTTTTAGCAACACAGCACTGCTATTGCCAGTATATACTGCGGATGGAGAGCCGCTAGCATTACCATTTTTATAAATTGTAATACCAGTTTGAAAACTACCACCTGTAACATTATAAACATGCAATGTTGTGCCTGAATGTTGTAATGCAGCCGTGCCAGTTACAGTCACGCTGTTAACTACCTGTGTAATTGTATCACCATCGTTTACACTTGTAGAACTGACTCCCTCTAATGTGGTCAATGGACGCACTGATGTTACTTTGTGTAATCTTCCAGCCCAGCTGAAAAGCATGTTATTCAACCGTGTAGTTTCTGGATAGCTACCACTTGTACTCAACGGTTTTACAATAATATATGCCTGTCCTGATTGATTTTTAAGACCTTGCCAATCTGTACTAATACATCTTATATGGTCATAGCCAACTTCTAGTGTGGTTTTTACTTGGGTGCTTGATAACGCACTGCCTACAGAATCAGTTTGAGCAAAGTCTAGAGTCCTATAAGTGACATCGTCTGATTCATCAAAATTTATCGCTGTGCTAGGTCTAGTTTGCAGTGTAGCGGGTGTCCTTACATTTTCATATATGAATTGTTGATCATCTCGATATTCTATCAAAGTATCATGTGCAAGTGCTTCCTGAAGGTCGCCAAAATAATCAGTAGCAGATACATTATCAACCTGTAGTGTTAATCTGTATAGTGTTTTTCCTTGAGCTGACGTAATAAAACCTGAAACTTGTTGAGGCGTAGCATCATCGCCTAGGTCTTGTACACTTGATACTTTATAATTTAATCTACCTGCAACAGTATGATTAATTGATATTTGGCTTTGTGCTGCTGGCACTCTGGTAGTTTGATAAACCACCACTGTTGTTTGGTTTATATTATTGGTATAGGTTGCACTGCCGGCACTGGTGTTTGTGTATGCCCTAATAGGCATAGTCATGTTATCTTTTAATGTAACTTGATCAGGAATTTCATTAGGATCAGCACCTTCAGCTACTAAACCAAAATTTCCATAACCACTAGAACAGTTCAACGCACGTATTTCTGATCCATTATTTGCATACATCGCAGCTTGCGTGTAATATGAAAATTGTGATACCTGCTCAGACAGTCCTCCATTTGTAGCTACAGTACCATATCCTAAATCATTTACCTGCGTAAAACCATTTGCTAGCATTGACCTATTACCAGCAGTTTGAAGTGCTATTGCTCTTACACTGTTTCCTGTAGTACCAGAAGTTGTGTCTGTGTATTGTGAAGGTGTGTATCCTCTTCCACTGTTTGTATTTGGATCTAAACTCAATAAAGCAGTACCATTACCTTTATCATATTCTGTAATTGCTGTCACTGTATGTCTTATGCCGTCTATATAAAAAGGACAAGGCAGCTGGGGTGCTCTACGATATAATCCTTGGCCAGTAGCACTGTTTACTCTTATTTGATCGAACCCAACTACAGAATTTACTACTTTTTGACTGGCAGGTTCACCGTTTACAATGTTTACTGGCAAATTACCAGTATAAGCATCAATGTACATACCTCCTGCGAAAGTTTTTGCATTGATACTTTTTGAGAAACTTGTGGCATTTTGCACATATGGTGATTTTGTTAATATTTGACCATCTGGATCAAGAACTCCCATAAATCCGCCATGTCCTCTACAGCTAACATTCCTAATGACAGTAGTATCATCAAGCATGAAAACATCAAGTTGGTCATTTCGTTTTGGTGGTTTGAAACCACTGTTAATTCCAAATGTTATTAATGATATTAGATTCTGTGCTGCAGTGGTGCTGCCAGTTTCACTTGTAATGGCAATATTATTTGCATTTTTTAATATTACCACAGTTTCTGTAGTTTGAGTGCCAGGGGTATAGGTACTAGAACCTATGGTTACATCAGCAGTCAGCGTGTTACCGCCTAAAAGTGCTACTACAAGTGTGCTAAGATAATTTAGCATAGCAGTCACAGCAGTAGTAGTATCTGCGTTGAAACTCCTGCCATCTAAAAATCCCTGTATTTCCAAGCTTTTTTCTTTACCACCTATTAGGAGATCATTACGTAATGCGTCAATTATTAATTTCAAATCATCTTGTCTATCATTTCCAGAGTATATAAATGTGGCTCCTGTCTCTGTTTCTTGCACTGATAGATAATTATTCATTTCTGCAGTGATATAATCTCTATTAGCTTTGAGTATACTTTCTGCAACACTGAATAAACCAGCGTTGGTTACTGTTATCGCACCTGCATTATCTATGTTAATAGGATTTGCTGGGTCTTGGAGGTAATGGTAACCAAATTTTCCTTGAGGTGTTCCAGTTGGTTGTCCTGAACTATCATATTGATCTTGATTATAAAAATCAGCACTTCCGCCTGTTATGATATTCATGCCATCAAATTGTGAATCTCTATAGAAATAAGTTTGTGCATATTTGCTTTGTGATACTCTCGCTACATTTCCATTTGCCTCTGTAGCGGGTGATATTACAACTCGCCTAAATTCATCTCCTTTTAAACTAACATTTTTTGTAATCCGTATTGGATAATCTTCTTTATAAGACCCAGCTTCTACTTCAATTAATACTTGCTTATTAACATTCTTGTTTCCAAACTCAATTTCTTCACCAACTTCAAAATCTCTAGCTTCTAATAGATTCATTTCGAACACAGTTGGTCTTTCTTCTGCATTACCTTCAAAATTGGTTGTGCCTTCGATTGTAACGTTGTTTGTTACTTTAGTAATTAAACCAAGTGCATTAGATCTTTTGCCTCTTATTACTTTGCCTGCAAGTGCGTCCTTGTTGTCAGCATCAGTTTGATCAACTTCTCCGTCATTTTGATTTCCATTTGATACTACAATCTGATAGGGTTTTCCAAAATTTACTGCACTGCCGCTATCTATTCCTAATTTAATTATATCAACTATCAAATTCCATTTTGATTGCACTGCATTTACTTGTGTGTCAGGACTGCTAGAAGGCTTTGTTATTTTACCGGAGTTAGCAGTGTAAGATCCTGTCCATGCTGCAGAGCTATCTGCTGCCACAGCATTCAAAGTAATAGTACCTCCAGTAATTCCACTAATGCCGGAGTTACTTAATTTTGTTGTCCTAGCTGCATCGGTGTATACTGTAAAAGTGTCATCTGTCCTATCTCCTACATAATATAGAGTATTTTCTAAAGTAGTTTTTCCACTAGTAGCTGTAACATCAGTAAATACAATCGCTGTAGAATTATTTTGCAAGCCATGTCCAAAGCTCGTTATCACTACATCGGTTGTTGTATCAGCACTGCTTATATTTTTTACATTAAATGTGTTACTGTATAATCTAAATTGTGTGTCATTCAGTCGCCTTACATATCTGTTTGTACTGCCATTAATTCCGGTGATACCAGTTGAACCTGCTATTGTGATATTTTCGTTATCGTCTAGGAAGTGATTACCAACAGTGGTAATCACTACAGGAATTTTGGATACATCAACAGCAGCAATTACTACTTCTGCTACATCAAATACCTGTGATTCAAAAAGTTGATATCTGGTACCAATTTTTCCAGTGCTAGATGTTGTAAAAGCAGTAAAGCTTGTTGTGTTGAAACCAACTGTAAGTGCCGAATTTTCATATAATTGGAATTGATTAGGCGAAGCTGCCAATGTTTTAATATACGCAGTTTTTCCTTCTATTTGTGTCATGCCTGGTATATCTTTAAAAACAATAATATCTCCATCTGAATAAGGATGGGAGTTTGCTTGCGTTGTCACAACTCCTATTGCTGCAGTTGATATACCTGTAATTGTGATTGCGTCATTTAATTGATTTCTTAAAATGTCAGTTGATAATGTCTTAGCAAAATTAAAAGCAGCCTCTGTATATGTTATTTGAGCTGTAATTGCACGCCTGCCACTTACAGAGCTATAGTATCTTTCGCCTGCTATCCTTGTCAAACTATTCGAACTAACACCTTTATTAAGATCAAATGCTATAGAATCAATAATTAATCCTAGGTCCTTTTGGCATCTTGCTTCGTCATAAGTGTAGTTAGGATATGTCTTATTAATGTATGCTGTGGTTTCTTTTTGTATATATTCTTTATTACGTTCTAGCAAACGTCTTGCATTAAAAAACACACCATCTTTAAATGCACCACGCATTATCTGTGCTGCAGAAGTTGTGCCTCCAGCAGTGTGTGTCAATGTTTGCGTATAAGGTCCCGGCCTTATAGGAGCTGTTCTGATTAAATCTTCGGCCCGTTGTGCGGCTGCATTTATAGTTTTGAAAGCATAGCTTTTAGATGTACCTTCTTTACCGCTTGGAGCATTGCGCATTAAGTCGTCACCTTTTGTGCTGACATAAAGCACTTCAGGACTGCTATATCCTGAATTGTCCACATAAAATTTGGTAGCAGCTCTGTAGTCTTCTGTATTAGGGGATCGAGCTATACCTGCAAAATCTCCTGGATGATCATTAAGGAAAAGTGAGCCAGTCATAGTGTCTCCACTACGCATTACTACTTCTTTTCTTGGCAGTGCCTGATCAGCCAAGTATGTGCCACTTAATGTGCTATCAAAACTTGCTAATGTTAGAGTGTGTACATCGCCACTGTCTGAAGGTTTTGATCCTACTACATCTATAGCTACAGGATTTCCGTTACTATCTGTATATGCTAAAGCGGCGGTATCAGAGACTTGTGTGGCAGCAAGGTACCCTGGATCCTCAGTCTTTGCCTTGGTAGAATCATATTTAAATAGTTTTAAATTTGTGTTTGTTAGGATACGAATATAATATTTTTCTCCAGATGTTAATCCTGTAACCCCTGCATCACTTATCGCTGCATTAAACACCATCAATGTACCGTTATAGGCAGCATTTAATCCATGTCCTGTAGCTACGTCAACTTGTGCTGCAGTCGTATGTTTTATAATATTAATTTGATTGCTAACATAAGTTTCAATGTTCCATGTGTAATGACCAGTGCCACTGGCTTGGTCATCTACCCTAACAGGTACAGCAGAAGTTACATATCTTTGATCTGCATATCCTTTTGTAATTACTAAATCATCTATAGTTATATTTGACAGTGCACTATGCTGTGCATTCATGTTGCTTGCAGCAGCATCACTTATTGCTACATTTGCGATGCCCCTGTTACCTGCATCTAATGGACCTCCTAATGTTGGAGATAAGTCATCTGCTACTTGACCAAATCCACTAGTAATAACTAATTTTCCTGCAGTATCATAACTGAAATTTACACTGTCTTGTGCATTTGCATCAACAGCACTATTGCTGGCTAATTGCACTAAATTCACTGCTGTGCCAGCACTGTTTACTAAAGGTATTGTGTTTGCTGTAAGTGTGTCAGGAGTATCACTTAAACTTGTGAATTTAATTTGACCACCAATTCCGAAAACTGCATACAATTCTATAAAATTTTCGTTTACTTTATTGAACGATGCCCTAATACTATCACCAGTACCGTCATTTCCTTCAACACCTATATTAACTTCTTGTCTTGGCATTTTTTATAACTCCGATATTTCTTACCATGTTGGAGTAAACACTGGCTTCTCTTTGCTAGGCATTGTGCTTACATCAAAACTAACACTTGTTCCGCAACCGCAACTGCTTTTTGCATTAGGATTTCTAATTTCGAAATTAGATCCAACAATTGTGCTTACGTAATCAATCTCTGTTCCCATTAAAAATAGCATGCTTTTTCTATCAATTGCTAGATGTCCTTCACCAGCTGCTATAATTTCGTCCCTTTTTTCTGGTTTATCAGTCACTCCCCAATCATATTGATATCCTGCGCATCCGCCACCTTTTAGCCGTAGGGTCACAGCAAAAACTTCGTTCTCTTTACATAACTCATTAATTTTATTCTTGGCGCGATCCGTGACTACAACAAATGACATGTTTTCTCTCTTTAGTGTATTTATGATATTATTTTATTAGTATAGTTTTAAAATTTACTAGGATCAATTTCTA
>MDTD01187076.1_pt1 | contig 10381 bp, 13 predicted proteins | sample 811221 | NCBI WGS metagenome assembly MDTD01 (sample SAMN05326646, study PRJNA326480) | marine metagenome | isolation source: seawater | place: Pacific Ocean: South West | collected 2011
TCGCCGTTGTAAGTTGCGTGGTTGCTGTTCCAATCCGCTACGTTTGTTGTAACCGAAGTGTAGTCGCTCGTAGCTGATGGATTACCCATTTGCCAGATCATACCGTCTGTGTAAGCCGTACCGCCAGCATGTGTACCGTTGGCAGTAGTTGAGAAGTTTAATGGATGTCCGTTGTTGCTCGTGTCCATCTGATAGATACGATACGTATGACCTCTTACAAATGTAAGTTCAGCTTGTGAATTGGCTGTGGAGGTTTCAATGAATTTATTACCGCCACCTATTGAAGCAACGCGTATGCCTACTGGCTGTTTGGCGTAGTGCTTGGATTGTGTCCAAGTCACCCCAAGGTCAGACGAACTATACTTTTGACCGCCAGATACTACGAGTACGAAGTTAGAACCTTCGGCTCTAACATCAATTACCATATCGTTTGTAACTCCTGTTGGGAAGTCAAACACTGTGTAGCCTGTTGTTGGGAATGGTGAAGCTGTTGTGTAGTCTGCGTATGCTACCTTGCCGCCTGAGTAAGCAAGATAAATCTTACCGTCTGTCGCGTCGGTTGCAATTGCTGCTGCACCGATCATATGACCACTTACGCCTGTTGGCGGTGACATAGAGTTAGATGTAAACTCAGCCTGTGTTTCTGGTGTATCGTCGTTTGATATGTAGTTAAAGCCTGTGCTCGTACCAACGATAAACCTTTCTTCATTGGTTTTAACACCAGAAATCTTTGTGATCTGACCCAGACCCCAAGTAAAAGAAGTGTTGTAGGTAGCGGCATTTGCTCGCCAGTCTGCGATTGTATTTACAAGAGAACCAGCTTGCCCAGGAACACCTTGTACGTACGCCATTGCGAACGGGCCTTCAGCGTTGGTTGCCCAAAGAATGTTGTCACTTGCTGTCATGCCGTAGTTGGATGACGATGTTGAAGCACTACCACCGTTGGTTACATAGTTGTCGATGTCATATGTGCTACCATCATCAGGTGATCGCAATATTAACTCTGTTCCACTGTGAAACCAGATTGGGCTTCCTAGACGGTTAGTGTCTTGAACGACGTAATGCTTATCATTGGTAAGCGTTTGGTACGCAAAAATTTCTTTTGCAGCGATTGGGAATGAAGCTGTGTTAGCCGCCGCAGGCTCTATTGGCGTAGTCTTCATATCGGTTACGAGAAGTTCTGTTCTGTGACCGATCAAGTCCAAAGTATTCGCTGTATCGGGTGCGCCCCATGTTACGTCAGCGTCTGAAAGCGTCGAGTTATAATTCTCGAAGTCGCCTGTCTGATATGTCTTGTCTGAGATATACACATTTACGTTGGCTGCTACTGCACCATCGTTTAAGACGTTTACGTTAAAGGTAGCCACTTTCGCAGAAGGTACAGTATAAACCACTTCTGTGTCGCGGCTGCCGACTAATTTCTTTCCTAATAAACCGTTTGCCATATTATCCTCTTAACTTTGTGATAGGAAAAAGACTTTGGACGGAGACATCTTAAAGGCGTTTAAAGCCGATGTGATGCTCGTCTGAAGTCCACCGAGAGCCGCTTGCTCTATTGCACTAGCTGCTTGGACAGCAGCGATTTGGGCTGAACCTTCTGTCTGAAGCTCGCTGACTTCAGTGTTACCTTGGGCAACAACAGCATTAATCTGTGTTGTCCCTTCGGCACTAACGGCACTAAGGTTCGCGTTGCCGTTAAAAATTTCGATCATGCGAGTTAGATAAACTAAGTCAGCATTTGGTGTGGATGCGTCTAAGGCCTGTAGCCTTGTGGATAGCTCGTCTGCTAAAGACTGTTGGTCTGCTACTGATATATTAGGCATCTAGGGTACTCCCGTTGAAAAGGCCTCCGTATAGCTGGGATATAATAATACCCTGCTGAATTACGGTTGGTGTTGTTTGGAAAGCTTGGTTCGCAAAGGTTTGCGAAAGGTCACGCGCTGTTTCTGCCGCTGCTTGCGCAGCTTCAGCCGCTGTCTGTGCGGCTTCTGAAGCGTTTTCGGATGATAGTGCTTCTGATGCGCTTTGCTCTGCATCAAGTCTTTTGACTTCCATATCTGCAAGAGCAGTAGCCTTAAAGTTATTAAGGTCAGAAAATAGCTGAGTAAATGAGGCTATCTCATTCGTAGCTCCATCAGTACCAATCTTTAGAAACAGTTTTTCACTACCAGCAGTGTTGTCGTACGTAAATGTAAACGTATCAATGTCGCCAGTTGCTTGATTGAATATCTTGCCAAGAAGGGTAGCAAGCGATAAGCCGCCCATCTCCGCATCTTCAAGATACGTGTCTAGAAGAGTTATACCCGTATTCTGCGAGCGAAAGTTTAACTGTTCACTAGGTACGCGTGTACGTGCCATTAGTTTTCATCTCCACACTTGCACTCTGGGCAATGAGCCATCTTTGCTAACTGTGCTAGTCTCGAACCAGACATTCCTATTAAATCCTCTGCGTTTGTTACTCGCCCTGATACGTCGCCAAGATCACGCTGTAGGCTTTCTCTTGTTTGTGATATTGCCCCAATAAGGGCGGCTATGTCGTCCCTAATAGGTTTCAATTCTTCATCTAGTCGAGCATCTATATATTCACGAGTATTAGCATCTATTTTAGAAGCCCAAGCGCTGCTAGGTACGGGGTTTTTCATTGTTTCGGAGCCTCTCTCATCGGTACTAGGTTGCCTCTTTCCACCTGACGCTCGATATTTTCTTGGGGCTGTACGTTCGCACCACGTAGTTTTTCCATCATCATCATCTGTTGTGACGGAGTTGGCCCCTCACTTTGCTGTTCTTTAGATATTTTGAACTGATCGAGGTCTGATACGCCCATGCTGCGTATTGCTTCTTCTACGATTTTGCCTGAGTTGTACTCCATCGCCATGCCCGTTTCGTTGAGCGTACGAAGCATAGTGATCCAAGTTTCGGCGTTACGCGTGGGTTCAAGCGGCAGCGTTCCGTCTACGACTAGGTATTCTATATCTCCTTGTATGTCTTGGAGAGAGAAATCTAGATAGCCATCCTGCACCATATCAGCAACTTCTGACGCGCTATCACTTTCAGCAATACGAATAGAGCTTTGTGGCGCGAAGAAGTCTTGTATGTTGGCTACCATCATTCGTACCATTGGTCGTACTGAGGTTGCGGAAATTGTACGGGAAAGAACGCCGAGCCGTTGCGAGCCTAACTGCGTCAGGCGCTGTATCTCTGTCGCCGTACGGATACCATCACTGGTTGGCATCCCTTGCTGCGCGTCGGAAGCGGCGGATAGGCGTTGTTTGAGTTCACCCATTGCAGCAATATCTTGCCAATGCCCACGCGTAACGTCTGGTATTTGAGAAATAAACACGCCCTCACCTGGCTTAACACCTGGCAACGTTCGTACGATGCCGTGAGGGTTTCTATCGATAAGGTCGCCAATCGCTATTTGTGTGGGATCAACGAACATTAGATTTGTAAGGGCGGCCTGCACGTTATCCACACGCGAACGTAAGAGCCATGTAGCAACGTCGTGTAACGGGAGGAGCAGATCGTACAACGATTGCGAATAGGTCTTATGGGCGTCGTGATACAGGCCGCCTATAACGACAGGGAATTGTCTGCCGTATGGATTTAGCTGGCAACGGATAACCACGTTCTCGTCTAGAATTGTGACGCATAGCCACAACTGCTCTATCTGAGGTATGCCTACCTCATAACCAGCTAAACGAACCCAGCTCTCGTCTACAACACGGCTGTCACCTAGAGCAAAAAAAGTGCCACCGCTTTCACGACGATTGCGTTCTGCTGGGTCTATACTTAGTCCTCGTCCTGCTTCTTTGTGCCATCTATGTCCGTCCCAGCCACCAGCAGGAGGCGTGAGGCGGTTGCGGAGCGACGGGAATTGTTTGAGTTTGGGATACATTCCCGTTTGGAGGAGGCTGTCGAAAGAAGAGAAATCAGAGAAGATGATGTATTGCATCCTATCCCAGTCTCCCCATTGTACTCTGGGGTCGTGGAATACGCGTCTCGGATCGAAGTTTGTGATGTGGTTTGTTCGGCTCGAAGCATCCCACGTAACTTTTGTGGGTGCGTATCCGTACCGAATACTGTCAAGAAGGTGTTGGGCAAGGCGTGCTTCTCCTGCTGTTCTGCGCATTTGCTGGTGTAGCAAACGCTCGATGATTGCAGATGATTTACGAGACTTGCGGTTTAAACCTTCAAGCTGAAACATTGGGTTACGGCCTGTAAGGGCGCTCATTAAATATGTAAGTACCGTGTCTGATATGGCACGGGTATCTGCTATAACTGCCTTCTCTCTAAACTGGGTAGCATGAGGATCGACATATACGTCGTGCGCTCTATCTGCTTGCGTCCAGTGTTCGTACCTACGAGAAATGCGGTCATAGGACATCTGCATTGCCGAACGAATATAATCCACTAAGCGCTGCTCCTGTTCATCGGATAGCAGCATCGAAATGTCCTCATAAGCCATGAGGGCATTAGCGTGTTCGGATAAGTCTACGACGATGCCGTCGTTATCAGGAACATAATCCGCACGGTAATTTGTTGTAGTCAGTGCCATAGAGAAACATTTACTCCTATAATAACCCTACAGTCGTCCTTATTCGCCCCAACCACGCCATGCGCCGTTTTGCTTATTAAGGTCTGATTGTTGGCTCCATAAACTGTCGCCTGCTTTGGGAAGTGCAAAGTTAGGCGGTGAATAGTATTCGCCCGTAGCTGGCGTACGAGCGAGAACATCAAGGCCGATTGATAAAGCATCGACCATATCGTCGTGCGTACCCGATGGGAACGTCTGCATTTCGTCGTGAAAGTCGTCGAGCCAGTTGGCTGCGCTAGGTATGAATACCCTACCCCCTTCGATAAGCGGAAGTACGGATGCTAGCCGAGATACCTTGTCGTTAGATACCTTATACGGGATAACTGAAACGCCGCTCTCACGTTTAAGTTCTTGGATTAAAGACTGACCAGATGCCTTGTCCTCGATGTAGATACCTCGTAGCCCCTTGCCCCTCCACTGGTTATTAAGAATAATCATTCTTCGCTTTAGGTCGGGAAACTCGAAGCGTTCTCGTACAACGTCAACTATATAGATGTCGCCAGTTGCGTCTAAACCCATAGTCATCATTACTGAGTAATCACTATCCTGTCGGGCTTTGAAGGCTGTGTCGGCTGCTATTATGAGCGTGTTGAATTTTTCTGGCTTCATATCCTCTGGGTAAGTACGCCACCAGTGAGAGCGGATCATGTTACCACCTTGGATGTAGGGTGTCTGCTGGTATAGTGATGCGAACTCTCTAGGGTTTAGTCTTTGACGACGTTCCAAATCTTCGATTGAAAACCGTTCGGGCCACAAGGCGGTCTTTTCAGTCTTACGTATGTATCTTTTGCCAGCGCCAAGTTTGCTGGCTTCGCCAGGTGCGAGGTACTCTGGGTGTTCGACTGGTAGATTGGAACGGGAAATTTTACCAGCGTCTCCTTGAATTGGTCTTTCTTCGATGGCTGGGAAGTTGACGTGAAGCCATCGCCCTTCGTTCCAGTCGTCGGTTTGCATGAGCCTTCCTGCAAGATCGTCGGGGTGCCAACGGGTAAGTATGATGATTTGCGCTGGGGGTACACCGTCGATGTCGGGTTGGAGACGCGTAGAGAGAGCGGATATATAATAATTCCAGACTTTATTTCTCTGCGTGGCACTCTCAGCCTCCTCTCTGGACTTTAATGGGTCATCGAAAAGCAAAAGATTTGCGGCTCGACCTGACGTTGTACCGCCAACGCCTATGAAATACGCAGCTCCACCGCCTGTCGTACGCCATTGATCTACGGCTCGGCTGTCTTGAGACATCTCAAACTCTGGAAACGCTTGCGTGGTTAGCGGTTCGTTGCAGAGATCGCGCACTTGTCGCCCAAAGTCCGTGGCAAGTTGGGAGTTGTAGGACGTGGACATAATAAAACGGCTAGGTTTTCGCGCCATGAAGTACGCAGGGAATAGAATAGAGCCGTACGTAGACTTGCCGTGGCGTGGTGGCATTGTGATGAGTAGGTTTCGTACGGGTACTTCCTCTGTCTTAGCGCGTTCGGCTGCCGAAAGGTTGTGATGCGACGTGAGGGTGTTCTTTTCTAGCTTGTCGAGAGCATCGATCATATCGAGATGGAACTGAGGCAGCTTCCATTGAGGCATTTGTAGGCGTACCCATCCAAGAAGGCTCTCTTCGGCTGATTTTAGCTTGAGTAAGTGTTTGGCAGCGTCCTGTGCGGTTACATTCATTCTTCTTCCTCCACAACTTCCCCGTCAATTATCTGGTTCATGCCCGAAGCTATGGCTTCAAGCTGCTCACGAGACATTTTCTCTGGGGCTTCTTGGATTTGATGCTCATGCTGTACGAACTGTGCAGTTAGATCGGGCATGACTTTGTTAAGCATCGCCGTAAACACCCTTGCTTGGGTTGGGTTCCAGTCCTGCTTACCCATAACTACTGCATGAGCTTCATCGATTTGCTTTTCTACACGGCGGTAGAGGCCAGCACGCATATTAGCGACCTGTAGCGGCGAAAGTTTCGCGCCAGTTTGTATTAAATTTTTACGTGACATTGAGTTTTCCAGACGTTTTCAATTTTGCTCAGATTTCTCGGAGGGTCGGCAATGGCAATTCGCGGAAATGGATCGGCGGAATGGGGTGCCGCCCCCCTCCTTTTTTCTTTTTGGCGCATATGTGGCGCAAAAGCCTCGCAAACTGCTGATTTTAAACGATTTTCTGTCCCCAACTAGGGGAAAATCGATGCTATTTTGGCGGTCGAAAATTCCCAAATTCGCTCCTCTCGCGGAAAAAAATTAGCCATACGCGTATGTTACGCATCTGCGTTACGCATGTCGTCCTGCGTGGGTGCGACCAAAGATAAATCTTTGAGGAACATCAGAGGGTGCCAGCTCCGATCTGGAGGATGGCCTGTGCCCAAATGGTTGGGCGCGGTTTTATGTATGCGTAACACAAAAGGAGAAATCGCATGACAAAATCAAACACAAACACAGCCGCATTTTCAGCCAAAGCAGCCGCAGACGCGTGGATGAAGGCGCGTAACGCAGCCGCGAAGAAGTCCATCCTCGCCAAAGTCGTCGCCAAGTCCAAAGCCCCGAACGCTAAGAAGCGTTGGGCTTCGTTGGCGAAGGACATGGAGGCCAACAACAAGCTGCGCGTTAATGCGCGTGCGACTGGCGATTGGAAACCCGTCAATGATGCGCGTCCTGTAACGCCTGCGAAGCCGAAGGCGACCAAATCCAAAGCGAAGCCCAAAGCGAAACGCGAGTACGTTATGCCCGTTGTCGCCGAAGGCGTGACAGCCGTTGACGCTGCCAAAGCTTTGGCTGCTCTCGTTGCAAGCAACGAGGCTGCGTCTCCCGAGGCGGCTGCGTTGGTGGCTTTCATCAACCGCTCGTAACACCCACAACTGAAGCACATCTCAAAGCCCCTTCACGCAAGTGTTGGGGCTTTTTTGTGCGCTTCTGCACAGCAACGAGGACGAAAGGAGAACTACATGGCCTCAAAACAACAACACCCGATCACGTCCAAACACGATGATCCGCATGATGACGTAACGCGCTGGCTTCCAATCAGCGAACCAGTCAGCAGCATAGTCGCCACAACGCGTACCCGATACGAACTTACCCGAGACGCTCGCGAGTTTTGCGAGGCAGTCGATAACGAGTTCGTCATGGGCTTCATGAGGTTCGGCTCGTGACACGCGTTCAAAAAGCAGCGTTGGTGATTGCCTACTCAGGCATCACCGCACTCATCGTACTCGAATGGATTTCGGGTTGTGGCACGCCTGATGGTCAGTGCCTCGTCATTCCAAACATCTACACGACCATAACAGGAGGGCAATAAGTGAAGGAAGTCAACGTATACCTCAATGACGACAAGACGTTCGAGGTCAAGGTCATACTGAAACCATCGTACAAGGTACTGGACAGGATCGAAGGGCTGCCTTGCAAGAGGTCAGCTTACCTTCTCGCACATTACTTCTGCGTCAAGAACGATTTGAGGGGCTACACAACGTACCCTTGATGACACATCAACGTCAGCTCCGCGAGGGGCTGGCGCTTCATGTGCCAACAAAACGAAAGGAGAAAAACACATGGGAATGATAGTAACGAATAACCCGACTGCGAACGACCCAGTATCATGGCTCACAGCAGTGTGGTCTGCACTCAGCCATTGGGGCGACACGTTGGTCGATCACGACTGCGAAGCAGGCCAACATGACTGGGACGAGATCACCACAGTCATGGCGTGGATTACCGAAGAACTCGGCTACGAGTTGGATGGGAACGGCGACTACGTACCACTAGAACCAGACCCGATAGGCGCTTTGGCTCGAACGCATAACGAACCAGACCCAGAGATGGAGCAAAAAATACAAAAGCTAATGCCAATAGTGCGGAGGTTGGTCAATGAAGGATCAAATTGACGGGTACGTTCGTACGCTTGAGAACAGAGCACACGCAGCGTTGTTTCACCACCACTCACGAGAGGATGGTGATGCCACGTCGTATGGCGAGTTCTTAGCTTACGTACGAGTTATCAGCGACTTCACTGGCGAGCACCGATTAGAGGTGCTTCAGCGCATAGCTGACGAAGCAAAAGTACCAGCGTGAACATCGGTGAGGGCAAGTTCGCTTGCCCGATCCCATGTCCATGAGGGCATGACAACCAGACATACAAAGGAGAAACATATGTCTAAGATTAAATCACGAGTTATATCAGCTCAAAACCGCGAGAAGATCGCAACCGCAATCGCTGTCACAGCAGTCCAAGATCAACTCGATAGCCTTGGAAAGTTACTCAGAGAAGCGAGTGACTTAGCTTTGGTTTACTACGAGGAGAAGATCGCGGATGTTGTGGTGGCCGACTGCAAACAATGGATAGACGTAGGGTCGGTTGATTTACCTGAGAACGATCAGCGTTACACAAGAAACTGGCTGATTGAACATCTCAGGTTGATTAACACGTACAGCATGGACGAAGTTTCCTCAATGGTACTCGACAACCATACGCCTGACGGATGGGTAAAGGACTTCGAATACCCAATGTTTAACATGACGTTTGGGGAAGAAACTTGTCCTCACTGGTGGGTAGGCGATGCAGGCCTCTACAACGGGAATTTTTCCTTACACAGATTGCAAATGAAATCCCCACACAAATTTGTGGACAAAGCGTTCAGAGGTTGGGATAGCGGTGTCGGCTTATTGCCCAAGCAAGATGCAGATGAAATACGTGCAGCGTGTGAGAAATTCTTTGAAGCCAATGCTTACTCTCGACAAGTCGTAGAGACTTTTGAGAAAATTCGGAGGGATGTGCTCGAGCAAATAGGAATTGCTCGTACAACAAAACGTCTTGCCGAAGCATGGACGGAAGTAGTGCCAATGCTCGAACAGCTTTACCCAGACATGGCTAAAGAAGCAAGCGTAGAAACACCTCTCGGCAACGTGCTGCTACGTCACCTTACTGCGTTACCATCACCAGATAAGGCGGTTGCATGATACACTCTCGCTTTACGAAGGTGTTGATTGGTTGCGAGACGTCAGGCATCGTACGCGATGCCTTTCTCTCTCGTGGCTATGACGCATGGAGTTGCGATGTCCTGCCTGCCGACACGAAAACTAATCGTCACATACAGGATGATATAAGGAACGTGTTAGCGCTCGATGAGTGGCAGTTGGTATTCGTAGCTCACCCACCATGCACACGTTTATGTAACAGTGGTGTTCGGTGGCTATCAAAACCACCACCCAACAAAACAAAAGCCCAGATGTGGGCTGAACTAGACGAGGGCGCTGAGTTATTCAGTGCCCTCTGGAACGCGGATGTGCCCTGCTTGGCTGTCGAAAACCCAGTCATGCACAAATACGCAAAGGAACGCATCCGCAACTACGAACCATTTGCGCAGTCGATACAGCCTTGGGAGTTTGCAACCCACGAGGATAGTCCCGACAACGTGAAGAAGCGTACGTGTTTCTGGCTACGTAACCTACCACCACTAACCAAGACAGGTACGTTGGATGGCTCGACAGCAAGAGCCGAAGTGCATAACGCACCACCCAGTAAGGATCGCTGGAAGTTACGATCCAAGTTTTACCCAGGCGTTGCCGACGCAATGGCTGCGCAGTGGGGTAAGGCTGCATTGAAATCTTTAATAGGAGTAAACTAAATGATACATCGACAAACTTTATACTTAATACGTGGGCTTACTGGTAGCGGTAAGTCTACGTTAGCAACGCTTATTGAAGACGGGCTGGCTTTCGACTTCGATCTGCAAGCGTATTCATATAGTGCCGATGACTACTTTACTAAACCAAATGGTGAGTATCGCTTCGATGCTTCTAAACTTAAACA
>MDTD01000330.1_pt1 | contig 10380 bp, 7 predicted proteins | sample 811221 | NCBI WGS metagenome assembly MDTD01 (sample SAMN05326646, study PRJNA326480) | marine metagenome | isolation source: seawater | place: Pacific Ocean: South West | collected 2011
GGAATTCATAGTTATGATGATATTCATCAAGACGCGCATCGTTCTAGATGGCTTAAAGGATCTTGGACGGACGACACAGATCAGTTTCTATGTATCGACAGAAGCATCAAGAGAAATAATGGAATTGATATTTATGATATTGCAAAAGAGTTTAAGGATTGGTTTGACGACAATCCAATGGGAATTGGCAGGACCACCTATGAGATACTTAAGCTCCCAGAATATGTAGATAGACCAAAAGAGTGTGCCGAGTTTATTTGGAAAATGAAAGGTGGTGATTTAGCTCCTAACGGTGGATTAATGAGAAATGCAGCAGTAGCCATGTTCAACCACCAAAATGAAGATGAAGTCATTAAAAACTGTAAAACAGTCTGTCAACTCACCCACTATGACCCAAGATGTGTAGATAGTTGTCAAATTCATGGCTTATTGTTAGCTAGGGAATTAAATGGAGGTGACACCAGTCTTCAATCTATTTTAGATACACTTCCAAACTTGGATAGTAGGACCATTGAATACATTGATACTCATTTTTCTGAAGACTTGAGTAAGCTTGAACTAGATGATAAAAATACTTGGGGATATACGCTTAAATCGCTTTGTGCAGGACTTTGGGGATATTACCACGCTGAATCATTTGAACAAGGTTTAAAAGCCATCATTATGGAAGGTGGTGATGGTGATACCAATGGGTGTATAGCTGGATCGTTGATGGGGGCTAAGTTCAGTGAGATTCCAGTAAATTGGATTGATGATCTTATGAAGAAAATTTATTAAATTCATACTTCTAAACGATAACGAATTAGACTTGTAATACACAATTTTGTTAACTAAATAATATAATTATACTAATTCATTAAAAATTTGAAGTACATATTGAATTTATATATAGCTAAGAAATGATTGAGATATACAACGATTTGCAAGAAGACATAAGCATCAAAAATGAAGTAGAAAGTTACACCTCTTCACAATCTTTGTTTCATATATACTCTGACATCCTTCAGGAAGCAGGTTTAGTTGGAGAAGAAAATATTATTGAAATAAATTCAATGCAGTCCAATACTATAATAAGTGGATATTCTCGTGACTTGGAAAGAAAAAGACTAAATATTTTTTGCACTCATTGTTCTTTTGAATCCAAAGCTGTAAAAATCTATTTTAAAGACCTTCAAAAAACTTTCAGTAGTTTTATTGAACTCTTCATGAACTATCTTAAAGTTTATATTCAGGACTTTGACACTGGAGATCCAATAATAGAATTAGCTGAAGACCTACATAATAGAAGTAAAAATTATTCAAATTTAACATTATGGTATCTAACTAATAATTCCTACAGTTCAAGAGCTGAAGAAATATTAACACAAGATCATTCAGATTTAAATATTGAGTTTAAGGTATTTGACTTAAATGCTTATTCAAAATTAATCAAAGATCAATTAAAATCAGAAATTCGAATTCGAACAGAAATAAAAGCAATTAAAGTTATTGATAATGACTTTTATACTTCTTATTTATTTTCTCTTTCTGCATATGAACTAGTGAAATTCTATGATGATTTTGGAAAAACTCTCTTAGAAAGTAACGTAAGAACCTTCCTAAGTCTAAAAAGAAAGGTAAATAAGGGAATTCACAATACTATTATGTCAGACATAGACAGACCTTTCTTCTTTGCATATAATAATGGTATTACTGCAACTGCTAATAATGTTGAATTCGAAAATGGAAATATAAGTTCAATAAAGGATCTACAAATTGTTAATGGCGGACAAACTATTTCTACTTTATATAACGCCTGGAAAAGTGACAATAATACTCTAGATGAAATTTTTGTTCAAGTAAAGTTATCTGTGATTCATTTAGAAAATCAATATTCAGAATTTATTAGTCGTATTTCAAGATATGCAAATACACAGAACAAAGTAAATGAGAGTGACTTCTTTGGAAGTAGTTATTATCACAAAAAAATGAAAAAACTATCGACTAAAATTAGAGTGTCAATTCCTGGGAATATATCTACACAAAAATGGTTTTATGAAAGACTAAGAGGTGAATATCAGAATGATCAAATGTATAAAAAAGAAAGTCAAAAAAAAGCATTTCTAAAGGAATATCCAAAAACCAATGTATTTGATAAAATTGCTATTTCTAAAGCATATTTGAGTGTTGAACAACACCCACACCTTGTAAGCAAAGGTGCTCAATTATGTTTTGCTGAATTTGCAAAACGTGTTTCTGATTTATATCAAGAAGGCTCAGAAGAAGTAAACGATTATCTATTCAAAAAAAATGTTGCTCAAATAATACTTTTCAGAAGTGTTGAAAGAATAGTAGGTCAAGCAGAATGGTATACAAAAGGATACAGAGCACAAACAGTAACTTACACAATAGCAATTTTTAATAATTTAATAAGGGAAAGAAAACTAATTATTAATTGGTTGAAAATTTGGGAGTCTCAGAAAATTTCTCAAAAATTTGAAAATGAATTAAGTGATCTTGGAGCAAAAATTCATGAAATTTTGATAAACCCTCCTGAATTTGAAACAAATATTGGAACTTATTGTAAAAAACCAGCTTGTTGGAATAGAATTAAAGAACATACATTCAAAATCAATTTTGATCAACTTGGTGATGAATTGGATACTATAGATCAAGAAAAAGATAAAAAAATTGAAGCAAAGAAGAATCAGAAAATATATTCTGGGATCGAAGCTCAGATTGAGATCCTAAAATTAGGTGAGAAAAAAGTTGGCAAATCTGACGTTCCAACTGAACTCATGACTTATTATAATAGTAAGTATGCCCCTGGAATAACTGATATTCAAAGAAATGTTTTACAATCATGGTTTCAAGGTAGAATTGGATACCCAAGTGAGAAACAAGCAGGTATATTGATAAAACTTTTACAAAAAGCTGAAAATGAAGGTTTTAGGTATGAGTGAATTGATTGAGTGCCAACCTAACCTTGGAAATTTCACCAAGAGTCTTTTAAGTATAGGATATACTCATTACACGGCAATACTAGACATAATTGACAATTCTATAGCCTCCGATTGCACTAAAGTTTGGATTAATTATGAAATAAGTGATAAAAAAAGCTCAATTGTAATTAGCGATAACGGATCAGGCATGACCAATCAGGAATTATTTGAAGCCATGCGAATTGCTTCAGCTGATCCATTACAAACTAGGGTATCAGATTCCGATCTGGGTAAATTTGGTTTAGGTTTAAAGCTAGCTTCATTTTCTCAAACAGATAAATTCCAAGTCATTTCTAAAAATGAAACATCAGAATTTTGTTCCTATTGTTGGGATCTCAACATAGTTAGGAAAGAAAACAGGTGGTTAATAAAAAAAGAGTCTGTAGAAAGGTTCAAAAATGACATTGAACGAAAATCAGGAACAGACGTAATTCTTTACAAGCTAAGAGAGTTTGATGAAAATATTGATATTGAGAAAATAATCGGGAGACTTTATTATCATCTTGCAACTGTTTACAACTTAATAACTGGAATTGAGTTCTTTATTAATGGAAATCGGGTGATACAGATAGACCCATTTTTTACATCTCCTGGTTCTAACTCAACAGAGTATGAGCCAATAAATCATCTTGGAGTAACAATACGTGTAAGAAGTTTTCAAGTGCCTCATCGAGATAATTTAAATATAGAAAAGAAAAAGGACTTTGATTCTTTAAAAGATATTGGGATGTCTGACGGCATTTATTTATATCGCAAAAATAGACTAATCGCTTGGTCTGGATGGGAGGGTTTAAGCTCAAATAAACGAATAGCAGACCTACACAGATTAGCAATTTATATTGATGAAGAAGCCGATAAACTTTTTAATATTGAGGTAAAGAAAAGTCAGATAAGTATTCTCGATGATTCACTTCGGAAAAAAATAATTACTAAGATTAAAACATTTTCGAGTTCAGCTAGAAGACCTTACAAAAAAAGGGCTGAATTATCGCTGAAAGATGTTGCTGATCTATGGTCCTTAGTCAATAAAGATGATAAAATATCTTTCCGGTTAAACAAGCAAAGCGAGATAGTAAAAAGCTTTACGGAAGGAAAAATTAATCTTAATAAATTCTTAGATCTTATTGATGGAACAATGCCAATTGATAGTATTCTATATTATCTTAACACAGATCGAATGGATCGCCAAAAGTATAAGGAAATGAAAAAGAAATCAGCAGAAATATTATATAAACTTGGGATTTTAGTCGAAGAGGAGTATCTTAAAATCAAATGACCAACGAAGAAAAATTAATCATACAAATTAAAAAAAACCTTCTAGAACTTGAAAAGATAAAGGAAGAGGATTTAATGGGTCAAATAGAAAAGTATAAAACTATTCCTTTTGAACATATTCAAAATGTTTTCCAATTATCGCAAGAAAAAATAGATTGGGACTTAATAAAAGAGCGAATACTTGAGCAGGTTGCTGTGGACCACAATATGGGATTTGGTATTGATGATGACCAATTCAATTACAACACCTACTGGTTCTCAGAATTTTTACGCTCTAATAGTAGAGGATATTATTGGGGCAGATTTATAGATAAGCAATCTGAACAGCTTCCTCCAAATGTAATGAAGACTGTTCGTGATGATACAGAAGCAATACTTAACAGATGTGGAGATCCAGGCAGAGATGAAGTTAGAGATATTAGAGGTCTTGTTTTTGGGTATGTTCAATCTGGAAAAACACTTAATTACACATCATTTACCAACGCGGCTATGGATAGTGGCTATAACATTATTATAATTTTAGCGGGAGCAACCAAGGTATTAAGAAAACAAACCCAGTTAAGAGTAAATAGTGATGTTATTGGCTGGGATGGCAATGAAGCTGTTGGAGTAGGTATTATCAATGACGACCTTTCAAAAAGACCTTTAAGCCTAACTACAATCACAGGGGATTTTAATAAGAAGATTGCGGATCAACAATTACAGGGCGCAAATCTGAGCAACACCAGCACTCCAATTATTGCTGTTATAAAAAAAAATGTTTCAACAATAAAGAATTTGAACAAATGGTTATCGGTTCAAAATAGAAAAGGGCAAATTAAAAAATCCATATTACTTATAGATGATGAAAGTGATTATGCCTCTGTCAACACTAGAAAAAACGAGGATCCTACAGCTATCAATAAAGGCCTCAGGACGATGCTTAATTACTTTGAAGTATCTACTTATGTTGCCATGACCGCAACTCCTTTTGCCAATATCTTGATTAATTCTAATAATGAACATGAAGATTTTGGAGAAGATTTGTTTCCAAAATCATTCATATGGAGTTTAAATAAACCTTCAACATATTCAGGTGTGAAAGAAGTTGTAATTAATTCATTTAGAAATATTTATGATTGTGATCAAAGCTTAAATAAAAATCAGAAGGAAGAAATTTGCAATGAAATTCTTAAGTTTAAATCAGATGATACATTTAACGAATTACCATTTTTCTTTGATGAAGCAATAAGTACCTTTCTATCTGACATATATAAGCTTAGGTACAAAAGACCTGATCAAGATGATGTATCTATGATGGTTAATATATCCCGTTTTACAAAACATCATGAACAGATAAGTGGTTTAATTGAACAAAAAAAGGATAGGCTTATAGATAATATAAGATCACTTAACTATAAACAATTTACTGATCCAATTCTTTTAAAAGTTCGAAATAAGAGTAAGGAAATGATAGATGAAATTGGTGAGGAGAAATTTTGGGTCGAAATTAGAAATCAATTACTCTCTACAGTTATTATAGGTGTTCATGTAAGATCAAAAATAGATATTGAATTTTCAGAGGGAAAAAAATTAAATTTTATAATGATCGGTGGGCTATCACTATCTCGCGGCTTCACTATTGAAGGTCTTATTTGTTCCATTTTTTTGAGATCAACAAGAACTTATGATGCTTTAATGCAAATGGGAAGATGGTTTGGTCATAAGAAAGTTTTAAAAGATTTGGGAGTACTTTCATTATTTACAACAGAAGAAATTCAATCTCGATATGAAACAATAGAAGAAGCTACTGAAGATTTATTAAATCAAATTCAAGTAATGAAGGAAAGAAAAGAAACCCCTCGTGATTTTGGTTTAGGTATTAAATTCGACCCACTCGCAGCACTACAAGTTGTTGCCAATAATAAAGCCAGATCTGCTACTCAAATACGTGTGAATTTAGGTATGAATGGTCGTAATTGTGAAACTACAAAATTATTTGTTGATGAGAAAAAAATACAATCTAATAAGTCTATTATCGAAGACTTTTTGGAAATCACAAAAGAAAAAGGAAAAAAGATACAACCTTCAAAAGATTTGTATTATCCAAAAAATCATACAAATAAATTTGCCTATTCTGAAGTAGACTCAAAATTGGTAGTCGAATTCATAAACAATTTTGATGTTCCATTTAAAAAACTGACACAAATTAGCCCGAAACTTCCATTTCCAATCTTGGTTGATTATCTAATACAAAAAATTGAAAGTGTGGATGTGATTGTAGTACAAGGCAGGAATTATAAAAAGGTTAATTTCAAAGGAATAGGAGACTTTTACCCAAGTGATCGTAAATTCGAAACCAGACCTGGAGGAATTATAAAACAGACAAATAACCAAATAACTAAACCTACAGATGAAGGGCTCCTTTTAACTAAAATTGAGAATAAAATAGCCGGAGATCGTAAGAAATTTAGAGAACAGAGACTAATAGAAACGGGCCGTCCGTTATTAATGATTTATCCAATGATGATCTCAATAGAAGATAACGAATCAGTAATTGAAAGAATGGAAAATTACGCTTGGAGTATAAGCACTCCTGGAAGAAACGATGACGATAAAGGTAAATTAGTATACGCTAACAATGTGCTTCTGCAGCAAATTGAATCAGAGGATGACTTATTTTTCCTCGATAACGAAACAGATGAAGAAATATGAACATAAAAGAAAATTTTGAAAAATTAGGTCTAAAAAAATCACAAAAAATGATTTATGAACCACATGATATTTTTTATTTAAAATTTGAAACTAACAAACGAATAGCTCTAGGTTTCCGTAATGTTGATATCAATAATAATGAGACTAAAAAGTTTAGGGGATTCTTTACCAAAACAATAAAGGAAAAAAAAGAATTTTATATACAGACGGATGGTAACCCAGCAGAACGAGAAATCTTCTTTCATATGTGCGAGTTTATTCTAATAGAAATTCAAAAACTAAAGAATCTTGATTCAAAAGATATTAATGATGCCATAAAAGGATGGGTAAACTTCGGAAAAACAAATCAAAATAATTTAAAAGAAAATATCCAAATAGGATTATTTGGAGAGCTACTTTTCCTAAAATTTCTTTTTGAGTATTTTGATGAAAGATCTGTACTTATTTGTTGGCATGGTCCAGAAAGAAAAAAAGTTGACTTTGTTTTATCTAATAATTTAGCAGTAGAGATTAAGGCTATTTCTGATCCATTGAATTCAAATATTAATATTTCTAGTATTCAGCAACTAAGTAATGGATATAAAGAACATTTCCTACGAGTTTACAAACTTGTAATTACACCACAAGGAAAAAAACTAAATCAACTCTTTGACGAATTAAGTGAATTATTTACTGGAAACGAAAAAGATGTATTTATTGGTAAATGCTGTGACTATGGTTATAATTACATTGTTAACTATGACAACCTTAAGCCAATTAGCTATATTGGTTATAATGACTATTGTGTTAATGACAAAAGTTTTCCTAAATTGACTGGAGAATTTGATCCCAGAATAATTGATATTAGATATAAAATATCATTAGAAAATAAAATACCATTTGATTCTAACTATTTAGGTGAAGAACTCTATAAATTAAGTAAATCATAATCACAATTATTCTTTAAAATATTTTGTAATTTTTGACCAACACCACCTCCATGAGCTCCAAATACAAACGATTTTTTATGTTTTTCAGCGCGATATTCTAATGTGAAAATGGCTTTATATTTATCAATAGATTGGTCTAAAAGATCCACTTTTATTCTTCCGGTATCTAATATTCTAACCCTAATATTAGAGACTATATATCGTGTAATATCATCAGAACGAAAAAGCACCCAAGTTGAATTATCTCTGCAAACAAATATGGTTTCTGGAAATGAATATTTACGAAACATTGTTCCATCGTAAAATAACTCGCTTATACGATCTTTTGAATTATAAACAACCTTTCTTCCATCATTGATAATAACATAACCAATATCATCTAATTCATCAAAACGACCAAGCTTAAATTGCCAATTTATTCCTGATTTGAGAGTGAAGGAAGCATTTTCTCCTTTTTTAATAATTGAAAGGCCCAAGTCTGAATCAATGAGATTTTTTTTTGTGTAGCTAGATTTAAATAAATCTTTCATTTGAGAGCCAGTTAAACGAACTCTTCTAGCTTTTTGAGAAGACATTGCATTACGGGATTTAACCATCAAAATATATATATAAGTAAATTCATATGTAAAATCTATGTGCAAATAAAAAAACTAATCATATTCTAATAAATGTAATTTGTAAAATATTTTAAAAAACAATGTAAAGCGTAAAAATTTTATGTGGAAAAATACTAGTTTTAAAACCATGAAAAAAATTAAGGTATTTGAAGCTTTTGCAGGATATGGTGGGGCCTCTTTTGGTCTGAAGAAAACTAAAATTCCATTTGAGGTTATTGGTTTTTCTGAAAACGACAAATTTGCAATTGAAATTTTTGAATTAAATCACCCTGGAATTAAGAACTATGGTGACATCACAAAAATCAACCCTGATTTATTACCTGACTTTGATCTTTTTACAGGCGGTTTTCCATGCCAGCCGTTTTCTTCCGCTGGACTTGGACATGGTGAATTAGATATTAGAGGTACGTTATTTTATGATATCATTAGGATTTGTTCTGTAAAAAAACCAAAACACATTTTACTTGAAAATGTTAAAGGACTAATAACAAAAAGGCATAAAGATACATTCGCTAAAATACAGGAAGAACTCAAAAATATAGGCTACACAATTGAGTGGAAACTATTGAATACAAAAGATTATGGGATTCCCCAGAATAGGGAACGTGTTTGGATATATGGATATCTTGGTGAATTACCTGATAACTTTTCATTAGATCCTGGGAAAATAGAACTCAAAAAGAGATTTAAAGATTTTTTAGACAAAGAACCTCCTCAAAATATCTTTCTTAATGATAAACAAATTCAAAGGCTTGAAGAAATTCATAAAGTAGATTTTAATGTAACAGAAAGCTTATGTTTAGATATTTACAATAAAAAAATCCGAAAAGACGGCACTTCCATTACTATCACCGAACCTCATCACAATTCGTTGAGGGTTGTTCATCCCCCCCAAAATGGAAAATATATTGTTAGAAAGTTATCGATGACTGAGCACTATCGCCTTATGGGTTTTGATGATGGTGAATTCAATTTTGGAAATCAATCTTATCAACAAATTTGTAAAAGAGCAGGTAATGGTTGGGATGTAAGTTTGACAAGTAAAATTTTTAATGGAATTTTTAAAGGAAAATTTTAATTTAGTGGAGTTATTGATACTGAATTTATGTTTTCTTGTAAAAACTTAAATAACCTAAAACCATTAGCACTTTTCCCTTTACCTCCACTGCTTCCCAAAACAAGGCATTGCTTGTGTGACTCATTTCTAAACTCTATTGTAATAACGCCTTTACATATTTTTTGATTTATTATACAATCTCCTTTAATTCTTCCAGTTTCTAATTTTCTCCATTGAAATTTTTCAATAATTACATCAATTGATTCATCCATTTTAAAAAATGTATAACATCCTTTTTTATCATTATAACACAATAAATTTCCTTTTTTTAAATATTTATCCCAAAACTTTTTTGATTTCAAAACTTTTATTTGTTCATCAAATGATTTAGAATACTTTACAATGGTAATTTCTTTACCTTTTTCATTAATAATTTTACTAATATTTTCTTTAATGTATGGTATAGTGCTAATCTCTTCTATAACTCCTAAATGAAACTGCCAAGTATTTCCGCTTTTGAGAGAAACAGATAATTCTTCTGATGAAAGATTTAATTTCCTGATTAATTCATCAGAGTATTTTTTGTTATCAACATAACAATCCTCTGAAGAACCACTTAAGTTCAAATCTTCTAAGGTTTTACCACCAAATATTAGATTAAACTTCACTTCTTCAGAATGTCCAATTTTTTTAACTAAAGAAGCTTTTTCAGATGTCATTTTGTGAATAGACATAATATGTAATTTTTAAAAATTTGTCGGGATGACTGGATTCGAACCAGCGACCCCACGCCCCCCAGACGTGTACTCTAACCGAACTGAGCTACA
>MDTD01025169.1_pt1 | contig 10380 bp, 7 predicted proteins | sample 811221 | NCBI WGS metagenome assembly MDTD01 (sample SAMN05326646, study PRJNA326480) | marine metagenome | isolation source: seawater | place: Pacific Ocean: South West | collected 2011
GCAGCGGAAATGGGTAACATGCAGTCTCAGTATGACCTTGGTGTTATGTTTTACGAAGGCGAGTGTGTTTCACAGAATTTTTCGAAGGCAATAAAATATTTCGAACTTGCTGCACACCAGGGTCACCCAGATGCGTATTTTAATCTTGGAGTAATTTATGCGGAGGGAGATGGTGTGCAAATCAATTTGCCTCGAGCCTATGCTTATTTACGATTTGCTGAAGTACTTGGTGCGGGAGACACCCATGAGGCTTTGGTTGAAATTCGTGGGGAGTTATCTGAGGAAGACATGTTTCAGGCGGACTTCTATTTTGAGGAGCTGGGTAGAGCTTCAGAAGATGAACAGGATTAGTAGACTTGAATTCTGCATTTGCAAGCACCCAAAAGTTTTATTCGGAGAACGCAGAAGCTTTTTTCAAAGAAACTCTTCCATTGGATTTAACTACATCATATGAGATTTTTCTGAGTAAATTAGAGAGAAAATCTCTAATATTAGACCTGGGCTGTGGATCAGGTCGTGATTCCAATTATTTTCGTAAATTGGGTTACCTGGTCGAATCTTGGGAACCTAATGAAAAATTAGCAAGTCTAGCTGAAAGATTTTTGGAGTGGCCAGTTAAACGGGCAAGCTCTTTTGAACTTCAAAATACAGGCAAGTATAATGGTATATGGGCTAGTGCAAGTCTTCTTCATCTTGAATTTAAAAGTTTTTGTGAAACCCTTCCGCGGATTGAGAGTGCCTTAAAGTCTGGGGGAGTATTTTATTCCAGTTTCAAATTGGGTTCGCAAGACATTCAGAAAGAAGGCCGCTTCTTTCTAATGATGACTGAAGAAAGACTGCTGGACTGTTTACAAAAAATTACTAAATTTAAAATTTTGGAGATTCGAAGGAGACCAGATCATCGACCCGAAAGATCAGCAGAAAATTGGTTGGAATGTATTGCGATTCGAGGTTCGTAAGAACTTCTCAATTGCAAGTTTATTTTTTTAAGTGCTGTAGAGTGGACTTCAAGCCTTAAGAAATTAGGTATATAGCCTATTTTTGCCCTAGATCAGCATGTTTTGTCGACCCTCGATAATAATAAGGTCACTTAGCTAACGAAAGATGGGATAAAGTATCTCTCTTGGCAATATTTAACCCGATGGCGGAAATCATGAAAGCCAGAAAATTTATCTTTCGTGTTCAACTTGGAATATTGTGTCAGCTAATCTGCTCGATTTCGCTGGCAAGTATTCAACTTACTAATCAGGATGCTCAACTTAAGATTAAATCCATGAAGCAGTCTAATGTTGCACCTGAGTTAAAAATTGAAAAGGTGTTAGGGCAGATAGCAGATGATCAGACTATTTCTACAGATATTGTACAGGAATCTAGTCTTTCTCAAGCAGTGAGAACTGGCGTTGCACTTTCGAAATATGATGCTCCACCAAAAAATACCGTTAAGAAAAGGTTCTATAATTTCTGGAATAAGGGCTGGGGTAAAACCATTCTTCAACTTCACAAGGATTTAGGCTATCCGGAAGATTTGGTCCAGCTGCTTGAAATTGAATCCCTAAAATTATCCTCCAAGAGATGGGATGATCGTAAACTACGTAAAAAACAATTGGAATTACCATTGCGTATAATTAACGCATTTCATGAGCTTGATTCAGACACTAGATTTAAGGTGCTTACTCATTTACGCAAAGATCAACTCGTTTACATGCTCGTAGATTGGCGTGCAGTAATTTACACATCATCCTTTAATAAGGTTGTTGATCTCATACTTGAACCCTACCGACCAGGGCCAAGTTTAGAAAAGATTTTATCTGGTTTGAAGTCTCGTGAGTTGGCTATTTTACTGGAATCATCTTCTTCATTTAACAGAGTCCAAGAGATTTTGGATGAATTATCTTACAAGAATCAAATCAGAGTTCTGAGACGCTTTTATGATAGGGCACTAAACAAAGTTTCCATGAAATACGCTGTAAGTTTTGTGGAAATACTTGTGCATCACAGTTTACCTGAGGTCAGGGGAATACTGCTCGGGTGGATGCTGAAAGATGGGTTAGAGGCAGTTCAAATAGCTGGTAGGAAGGGAACACCGGGGGATCGTGAACACTTATTATTCATGATGATTGCATCTGCAGATCATTTTTTAGAAGAAAAAAATCGCGCTTTACTGTATGCCGAAGTGTATCAGGAAAAATTACTTGAATTTCAAGAAGAAGAAGAGAAGCTTAATGAAGAATTTACTCAGCGACTAAAATCCCACGATGCATTGCTCTCTGAAGCTCGCGAACGATTGCGAACTAGTCCAGTTTTTGAAGGAATTCCTGATTATCTTTTTGAGGAGAAATTGAGACAAATTGAGGTGGATCATTCTGAAATTACTATTGAACCCGAGGTTTTCGAGCGACCAAGTTTCGATAAATTATCTTTGGATGTGGAAAAGGTAGTAGATTCAAAAGTTAATCATAGAAGGGTACTAGTGCGAATTCATCCAGCTTATGAGAGTTTTATGGAATACTTTTGGCACAGTTATCCACAGTATCGTTTGAGGCGTTTTTTCCACTTGCCTCATGCCAAATTAGTTAATGAGAAACAGCTGCATCTACAACGTCATTTCATGTATGACGATATCGATGGTAAAACTACCTTTCACTTTTTCACTAAATTTATGCAAACGTGGGAACAATTCAGTTCTCTAGAATCTCATGATCACATGGAGTACACCGCACCGATATCGACGGATGGTGCTGATTCTAATTTGAAAATGCTTGTCCATAAGCCATTGTCGAAAAAGCACTCTTTTAAGTCAGTGAACCAGAAGCTAGAGGGTATGGGTGGCACGATGCATACTTTTGTTTTCCGAGGACACTCTTATAAGTTAAAACATTGTATAGACTATATACAGCCAGGCACTTTACTAACTTTTATTGGTTCTTGCGGGGGTTTTGAAAATGTTCGCAAAATACTTTCACTAAGTCCTGGGACACACCTAGTATTATCAAAAGGTACTGGTACCTTGTGGATCAATCAATATTTTCTTGGGGAACTCAATCGACTCATATCAGAAGGTCAGGGGATTCACTGGCCGATGTTTCGGTTAGTACTCCGAGACAGTCTTAATGCTCATTATAAAAACTGGAAGCGAAAAGACGAACTACTAGCAATTTACGACAAGTTTTATTTGCTACCCCATGAGAATATAGGCCTCAGTATGCTTCATTCCAACGAGGAAATAAGGCGTATTAATGAGTTGACTGATGCTCGAAGTCGTGGACTTATTGCCGAGCGCTCAACTAACTAATCCATTCCCAACAATTGATGGTATCCTGCCTGCTTTTGTTTCTTAACATGATTGGAGTATCAAGTGTTGAAGAAGTTTGTACTAAGTATGGGAATTTGTTTGGGTCTTTTTTTCCTGCTCGGTTTTTTATTGCCCCGTGATTTTTTAGTGCATCGAAGTATCTCGATTAACGTTCAAAGGGAGAAGGTTCACCAGGCTTTAAGTAACCTCGAGGAATGGTCTCATTTTATGCCGTGGAATGATGCACAAAATGAGATTCAATTTAATTTTGGTGATATTCGACAAGGGGCGGGGGCTACGAAGAGTTGGGCAGGCGAAGCTGGTAAAGGTAGTTTCACAATTACTGATGCTTCTATTACCCGAGGGATTACCTGCGAAATTTCCTTTGCAGAGGCAGAAAGTCCTTCGGTTGCAAATTTTTATTATGACGATACTCCCAATGGAACAATGCTGCAATGGTCTATGCGAGGAAAAATAGAGGCTCCTTTGGGTGGTTATATGAACCTTCTAATAGATAGTATGTTAGGCCCCGTATTCGAACAGGGATTGGTCCAACTTAAGAATCATCTAGAAAATGCAAAAGTCGAAACTCTCTCACCACAAGGGTCGTAAGTTTGTAAACCCTCATTCTTACAAACATCACAAAGGAATGATTCACGCCTTTGAAACGTTTGTCTTAAAAGGTGAGGCATTACATAATTATCGAAAGCTAAAACATAAGGTAGGTTTGGTTGAACCTGAACTCTGCGGTTCCTTTTGTAATGCAAAAGAGGCTCGATCAACATGGCTGGGGCATTCAACAGTATTGGTAGAGGCGGGTGGGTATCGAGTAATGACCGACCCCGTTTTTAGAGATACATTAGGACCTCTTAAGGGTGTCGGTCCTAAAAGATCTCATCCCAATACTGTGCATCCTAAACAATGCTTGCCTCTGGATCTGGTGGTTATATCTCACAATCATTATGATCATTTGGAAGCCTATTCGGTAAGGCAACTTAGAGAGGATGTGAAATTTTGGGCTGTACCTTTAAAGGTTGGGCGTTATCTACGTAGTTGGGGTGTTCCACCGGAACGTATTATTGAGTTAGATTGGTGGCAAAGTAGCAATGTAGGAAAAACTAATTTAAAGGTACATTGTACTCCAACCCAGCATTTTTCAGGTCGTTGGCTATGGGATCGGGATACAAGTCTTTGGTGTTCCTGGATAGTAGATATGGGATCTTTCCGCATATTTTTTGCAGGCGATAGTGGATATAATGCGATTCAATTTAAGGAGATCGGAAGACAGTTTTCTCCAGTTGATTTGGGCTTAATCCCGATTGGAGTTTATTCGCCAAGAGAATTTATGGAAGTAGTTCATGTAAATTCAGAAGAATCCGTCAAAATTCATCAGGAGGTGGGCTGTAACTTTTCTCTGGGTATTCACTGGGGCACTTTTCCATTAGCTAGTGAACCAATCGATGAACCTCCACTTAAATTGCATGAGGCGATGCTAAAAGCAGAGCTTCAGCCTGATACCTTTAGAGCGCTCAGGATTGGAGAAAGTGTCATATTGCATAAAAATGGGGATTGAACAAATGACTAAATTTTTAGATTTTTAATTCCAAAAAGCTTTCAATTGAATTTCTAAATTTTTGCAATTATTAATATGAATAGGTCGCCAATGCCTTGGAAACAGTTTTTTGTAGGCGCTTTGAGAGTATCTTTGATCGATAAGCATTACAGAACCTCTATCTTTAGGTGAACGAATTACCCTTCCTGCGGCCTGTAAAACTCTTTGAAATCCAGGAAGTCGAAAGCCGTATTCAAATCCCTGCTGGTATTCTCGTTCAAAGTACTCTTGAAGTTCTTTTTGTTGTTGACTGGGTGGTGGAGAGCCAACACCTATAATAATGACTCCTTGAAGTTGATCTCCAACCAAATCGATACCTTCAGAGAATAAGCCTCCCAAAACTGCGAACCCAACAGTTTCATGGTTCTTGGAATCAGATTGAAATTTATTCAAGAATTGACTTCGATTTTTATAATTCATCTCTGGTTCTTGAATAATATAATCCCTTTTAGGATGGCGCTTTTGGATTTCATATACTAAGCCTCTTTGGTACTCATAAGAAGGGCTGAAAATGAGTATGTTACCGGGGCAATTTGACAAAAAAGTTATGAGTCGATCGATTACTGACGGAAGGCTTTTTGAGCGGTCTTGATAGCGCAGAGATAAGCTGGTATCTATAAGAAAGTTTAAATTTGAAGGATTGAAAGGAGATTCTAATTTTACTTCAGGCGTTTGTTTGGACCAATTTAGTAATTCTTTGTAGTAACTTAATGGGCGCAGTGTAGCTGAAAAAAGAACTGTTGATTGGGCCCGTTTCATCGATGACTCTAGTCTTGTCGAAGGGTCTATACAAAATAGCTTGATTGAGGTGTTTTCAGTGTTTTGATCTAGTAGGCACAAATAATCCTCATCGAAGCCAGAGAGAATATGTTGAAACCAGAGAATATCGAAATATATTTCTCTGACATCCCGATCTAACTCTGGATTGGTTGAGCTAGTGAGAAATAATTGTAAACTTTCACATAGGGAGCTAATTAGCGCTTTTAGTTCGATTGGAGCAGAAAGGCTTGAGCTCGAACTGTTGTTTTTATGACGTAAACTTAGACGCGCTTGACGCTCAACCCATTGAACTAAAGTCACTAATGCCTTTGCAAGTTCTGGCTCTTGAGTCCGTATTTTAAGTGTTAAATTTTTTAAATTTCTTGTGTGGAGATCTGCACTGAACATACTTCTAGCTCGTTCAATCAAGTGATGACCTTCATCCATAAATAAAATGTGATTCTCAATTTTGTCAACGAAATGGCGACGAAGTGTAGCGCGAGGATGAAACGCATAATTGTAATCACAAAAAATGACATCGGCGGCTAATGATGCATCTAAAGAAAACTCAAAAGGGCAAAGATTGTGCTTGTCTGCGAGTTCTTTAATTTTGCTTTGATCTAAAATATTTTCTGCCATTACATCCTGCATCGCAGCAGGTAATCGATCGTAGTATCCGGGGCATCTTTCACATTGATTAATTCGGCAAGCCCCATTCATATCTAGGCAAGTGCGATCTCTAGCTACGATAGTAACGGATCGAACTTTCAATCCTTTAGCTACCATAAGTCGTAAACTATGCTCTCCAATCGTTTGTACTGTATTTCTAGCGGTTAAGTAGAAAATCTTTTGTGTTAGATTTTCTCCCATTGCTTTGATACCTGGAAAAAGGGTAGATATAGTTTTTCCAATTCCGGTAGGAGCTTCCACTAATAATCTTTTTTTATCTCGTATTACTCGATAGGTTGAAACTGCTAATTGGCGCTGTCCATCTCGATATGTTTCGAAGGGAAATTTTATAGATTGAGCAGAGGAGTTTCTGTTTTGTCTCCAAGACTCCAACTTAGTATTCCATTGTAAGAATTTATTGATCAATGAATTAAAATTTTGTTCGAGTTTATTCATCGCGAATATTTGACTGTAAAATGCAAAATCTTTTAGTTCAGCCTGAATATAGACTAGGTTAAGACAAATGGATTTTGTAGCAGACCATTCTTGTTGCAATCCATACAGATATCCGTAAACCATCAACTGCGCAAGATGATTAAAAGGGGGACTTTCAGCGCTTTCATTAGGGTTAAAAATTGTGGATTTAATTTCTTCAATTGTAATTATTTCTCTTTCTGGATATATACCATCTATCCGACCACGTATGCGAATTTCAGGTTGATATTGGGGGAAGGTATAATCCACAGGAACCTCTGCTTGATAGTTTTCTTTGCGGTTTTTTTGCCATAACTGATGAATTACAGAACCATCATTAGCTGCATTTGATAAGGAGGAACTGAAAACTAAATCGCCTCCTGTGTAAAACTTGCTTACCAGTTCTCTGACGCTAATTTCTATCGTATCTTTCTGAGGCATTAGCAGATTTTATTTGGTTAAATATCAGCAGATCCAGAATCGTTAAGTTGTTTGTGAAGTCTTAATAATTTGGTTTCAAAGGTATCTATAGGTAAATTATTTATTTCAGCAAATTCCTGAAGCTCTTCGAGTGTTTCACAGGCTCCATCTATATCATAATTTGATTCAAGAATTTCTGCGTAGAGAAGACTCCAATGGATTAATTGCTCCCAGTTCTTATTTTTTTTGAAATGTCGTCTGAGCCAACGGAATGCCTGTTCACATGTTTCAAGCCCATCACTCCTAGTACTTGCAACTTGAAACCTAAGCGCTTGGTAAGAGACATACAATGGGTCTCTTTCTGCTAATACTCTTATCACCTGCGCTTCTAGGGATGGCCAGACAGATTTGGCTTCATCGAAATTCTGGTTATTGAGTAGTTCGCTAAGTTTATGCATTTCATTTTTTAATTTTTTTCTCTCCGGATTGCTTCCGGTCAGAAAAATCCAGATACCGATTAAAAGTCCCAGTGCAGCCAGTTCAAATATACCAAAATTGAATGAGTCTTTTGAATCTGTGATCACGGGCTGATCGCTAGTTAGAATAAGGACAACAAAACCCAGTGCAGAAAATATAAGCCAATAAATTGCCTGTTTTCGATCCATATGCCAGTGATAATACAAGCAACTGCAAGACGTAAACAAGCTTTTGTAACCAACTTGCTTTCAGGCTCGGTGCTATATATTATTGACGAATCATTAATTACAGGAAAGGTTGACTGTTATGTTGTCTCGAATAGTGTTGTTTACAATAGCATTAAATACCGTTTTCGGTCAGGGTTTTGCAGTAGATACTAAGTCTTTTAAGATTGAGTGGGAGGCCTATAAGTTCACCTCTCGCGCTGCTGTCAAAGGTACTTTTGATCGTTATATGGCTGGGGGATTTCAGCAGTCAAAGACTGTGGGTGATCTGTTCGATGGAGTTGAAATTTTAATAGATACGGGATCTGTAAATTCAGGGAACCCAGCTAGAGATTACACTCTTGGTGTTAAATTTTTTAAGCTTTTTTCGGGTGGCATCATAACAGCTCAAACTTCGAATTATGAAAATGGTGAGGTAGATCTATTTGTGAATATGAATGGACGTATGGCACAACGGCGGGTAAACGTTAGCATAAATGATAGCAAAATATCCTTCGAAGCTAATTTCGATATGATGAAGGATTTCATGTTAGGAGAAGCATGGAACTCAATTCATGAGGCTTGTAAACTACTTCACACAGGGCCTGATGGAAAGTCTGTTACTGGTACCGATGTCACGGTGAGGTTTTCTGCAAATCTGATGAAATTATAACGTATTTGTGGCTGCTTCTTTCTCTTTGGGGCAAAGTCTCAATTTACGGTTGGCTCGTTTAACAGTGCTCCGCAATACCAAAAGCAAAAACATAAAAAAATATATCAAACTTTTAATCCAATTTTTGACTTGAGTTCCAAAGGAAGTTGATTTAGCTGAAGATCAAGGGTCTCACAAAGCGGTTCATTTTTGCCGCCAAAATAAAAGTAGCGACCCTTCTGGCTCTTAAATATGACTGGGGTATCAAAAACCTCCACAAAACCCTTGCTTTGAAGGTTTAGTGCTTTAACCAGTTGACTATATTGTGGCGGTTTCAACGTATCTGAGGACTTTGGAAAAGGAGTTTTACCTCGAGATTGAAAATGTTCTAGATAATCTAGTATGAGAGTTTGAAAGAACGAATGATCAATAGCACAGTGCTGACTGGCGAACTCATACAGTATTTCATAAGCTCTTTTCATTGCCATTCCTGTAAAAGGTAACTCCTTTTGTTTAAAGTAACTGCTGAGTTTCTCTAGAAAAATCCAAGGTGAGATGAAGCTAGAGCTAAGCTGCCAAAAGGCTTCGCGGAGAACCTCACGATTCCAGTAGATTTCTAGTAATGCTGCAATTTCTTCTACTTTACGAATTTGAGAGAAAGACCACAGATCAGTCTTCAGTAATGAGTAAGGTGGATTGTCTTGAAAAATAATATCCTTTGATTCACGATATTTTCGACTTAAGCTGCCTTTTAAGATTTTTAGTGTTTCGATTTGTAAATGATGTGGTCGCTTTATAAAGGCCCAGTTAAATGATTCAATAAACATTTTTGGGCTTTCTCCTTCTAGTCCTACAATGAGATCCAGATGAATGTGCACGTTTGTAGATTGGAGAATGTGATCAAGATTTTTTTCGAGCTTATCGAGACGGCAACTTCGTCCATTTAGATCTAGAGTTTTTTTGTGAATTGATTGGATTCCAACTTCAAATTGAAATTGTCCAGCTGGAATAGTTTCAAGTATTTCAAGCGTCGATGGCTTGAAAAGTTCAGCTTGTATCTCAAAATGAAAGTTGCGCCCCAAACCATTGTCTCTCAAAAACTTAAATATTTCATTTGTCCGCTTTACATTTAAATTGAATGTTCTGTCTACAAATTTGACTTGTTTGATACGGGGCTTAGATAAAATAACCTGCATATCTTTGTAAAATCTTTCCATACTGAAAAAACGAGTCCCTCGATCTAGGGCAGATAGGCAGAAATGACATTTATAAACACATCCTCTACTCACTTCATAATAGACAAAGGGTCGATCAAGCAAATCACCTTTGTATGGCGAAGGAATCGAATCTAGCGGTTGGATATCATTAGCTTTAGAGTTTGACTTCACTTTGTCGTTAGCGAGATAGACTAGGGACTCCACATTCTCTATTTCTGTATAACCTTGTAAGTGCCTTATCAGCTTAGCAAAAGGTATTTCGCCTTCTCCTGTTATCACATAGTCACAAATGCCTTGTTCCAAATAAATTTGAGGATCATGACTGACCTCATGACCGCCGAGAAGAATTTTCATTTTGGGCGCAATTTTCTTTAAGTCTGAACATAAACGAGCTGTAGCTTCTATATTCCAAATATAGCAACTGATAGCTAAAAGATCCGGTTTATGTGTTATCACTTGTGCTAACTGGAAATTAGCGGGTTCATTAATCGAAGATTCGAGACATTTAAATTCTACCTCGGGGTTTTTCGCGGATGCGTATTCAGATAAATAATACAGAGCTAGATTACTCTGTATTGAACGCGAATTTATTGAATATAAAAGGA
>MDTD01011254.1_pt1 | contig 10378 bp, 10 predicted proteins | sample 811221 | NCBI WGS metagenome assembly MDTD01 (sample SAMN05326646, study PRJNA326480) | marine metagenome | isolation source: seawater | place: Pacific Ocean: South West | collected 2011
CAGTTCGACTTCCTTGTCACGGAGTTCGCCGGCTCGCGAGAAATCCTGTTCACGGACTGCGTCTTCTTTGTCTTTCTCCACGGCTCGCAGTTCTTTGTCAACCTCCTTGGCTTCGGGGGGAAGTTTGGAGTTCAGCAGACGAACTCGGCTGCCAGCCTCATCGATCAGGTCGATGGCCTTGTCGGGAAGGAAGCGATCGGAGATGTAACGGTCGCCCAGTGTGGCCGCGGCTTCCAGGGCTTCATCGGTGATCCGCAGGCGGTGGTGCTGCTCGTAACGCTCGCGCAGTCCGCGCAGAATTTCAATGGTGTCCTCAATGGATGGCTCGCCAACGTTCACAGGTTGGAAGCGTCGTTCGAGCGCAGCATCCCGCTCGATGTGCTTTCGGTATTCATCCAGAGTGGTGGCGCCGATGCACTGCAGCTCACCGCGAGCGAGGGCCGGCTTGAGGATGTTGGCAGCGTCGATGGCACCTTCTGCTGCTCCAGCTCCGATCAGGGTGTGGACCTCGTCAATCACCAGGATCACGTTGCCTGCGCCTTTGATCTCCTCCATGATTTTTTTGAGGCGCTCTTCGAATTCACCGCGATATTTGGTGCCGGCCACGAGCAGGCCGATATCGAGTGTGAGAACGCGCTTGTCTTCGAGGATGTCGGGAATATCACCCTGCTGAATGCGTTGGGCCAGACCTTCTGCAATGGCGGTCTTGCCGACACCCGGTTCGCCAATCAGCACCGGGTTGTTCTTGGTGCGGCGGCCGAGAATCTGAATGACGCGATCGATTTCGTTGTGGCGCCCCACCACGGGATCCAGCTTGGCTTCGCTGGCCAGTTGGGTGAGGTTGCTGCCGAATTCATCCAGCGTGGGAGTTTTGGTTGATCCCTTGGCGCCGGAACCACCGCCACCACCTGCGCCGACTTCAGCCGTTTCTCCCAGCATCCTGATGACCTGGGTGCGCACCTTGGCCAGATCAACGCCGAGGTTTTCGAGCACTCGAGCGGCGACACCTTCACCTTCACGGATCAGACCGAGTAGCAGGTGTTCCGTACCGATGTAGTTGTGACCCAGCTGACGTGCTTCTTCCAGAGAAAGCTCAAGCACACGCTTCGCTCTGGGCGTGAACGGGATTTCAACCGCGACGAAACCAGAGCCGCGTCCGATGATTTTCTCAACTTCAACGCGGGCGTCCTTGAGGTTGACACCCATGGACTTCAGCACCTTGGCGGCGACACCCGTTCCCTCACCGATCAGTCCGAGCAGAATCTGCTCTGTCCCGACGAAATTGTGACCAAGACGTCTCGCCTCTTCCTGGGCAAGCATGATCACCTTGATGGCCTTCTCGGTAAACCTCTCGAACATTGTTCAGGCCGACAGCTGTTCGACCCAACCTATCAGGGCTGAATGGGATGTTGTGGATGGATAGTCCACAAGGCACATCCCAGTGTTGTTGCGGGTTGATTGCCCCAGAAAGTATTAATCAATGCGGAAATATGTTCCTTTATTCGGTTTGATCAGTGCGGGTATCCCTACCCGTCTCGAGTGTTCGTGACAGAAGCAGGGCATCGTCGCCGTTGGCGTAGTAACCGGCTCGTCGACCTGTGGTGAAAAATCCGCAGTGGGCATAGAACCCCCGAGCGGCTGCATTCATGGATGCGACCTCAAGGCTTGCCGACAGCGCCCCACGTGCTGCCCCCTGCTTGATCAAGGCCTGGAGCACCCTCGCGCCGATACCGCAGCGTTGGTGGATCGGATTCACCGCCACGGCTGTGATCTGCAGTTCATCCACGACCAGCCAGGCCGAGGCAAAAGCGATCAGAGCCCCGCCCTCTGCGTCGACCCCCATCACCACTCTGCTCTCGTCGGAAAGTTCCCTCTCCCACTGCTCTCTGGTCCAGAGTCCCTTCAAGGCAAGGCGATCCAGCTGCAGGCAGGCAGGCAGGTCGTCGACGCCCAGTTTTCTTGAGGTGATCGCGGCCTCACCAACCAAAACAGAACTGCAGGGTGACGCGCCTCCTTACATTGCCTGTCCGACCGACCCGACGCTCCATGCCACAGCCCTACGAATCAGGGTGTGATCTGAACAGCCCGAATCGCAATCTCGCGCCGATCACCGCGGAGCTCGACGATCAGGGCCGTCTGGCTGTCGGGGGCTGTGCTTTGAGCGAGCTGGCCAACCGGTATGGAACACCTCTCTACGTGCTGGATGAAGTCAGCATCCGCAAGGCCTGCCAGGCTTACCGCGAGGCTTTGACTCGTCATTACCCAGGTCCCTCACTGGCGATCTATGCGTCGAAGGCCAATAGCTCACTGGCCCTGACCGCTCTGGTGGCGTCTGAAGGGCTGGGGCTGGATGCTGTTTCGGCCGGTGAACTGATGACCGCTCTTGATGGCGGCATGCCGGCTGATCGGATCGTGCTTCATGGCAATAACAAGTCGATCGATGAGCTCACGCTGGCCTATCGCCACGGCGTGATGGTGGTTGCAGACAACCAGCATGACCTCGATTGTCTTCAGAAGATTGTTCCTGAGGGCGGTGAGCCTGCTCGTCTGATGCTTCGGTTCACACCCGGCATCGAATGCCACACCCACGAGTACATCCGTACAGGGCATCTCGACAGCAAGTTTGGCTTTGATCCCGATCAGCTGGAGCCTGTGCTTCGCCGGCTCCAGGGTTGTTCATGGGCCAGGGTTGAAGGCCTGCATGCCCATATCGGATCACAGATTTTTGAGTTGGAGCCCCATCGCGACCTGGCCGCTGTGATGGCCGATGCTCTGCGTCTGGCCCTGGATCTGGGGCATCCCGTTCGGGATCTCAATGTCGGAGGGGGTCTGGGAATTCGCTACGTGGAGAGTGATGACCCGCCGACCATCGACGCCTGGGTGAAAGTGGTGGCCGAAGCCGTGGTCGCGGCTTGCAAAGACCGCGGCCTTGACTTGCCTCGCTTGCTTTGCGAGCCCGGACGCTCTCTGGTGGCGCCTGCGGGTGTGACGGTCTACACGGTCGGCTCCCGCAAAGTGGTTCCTGGGATCCGCACTTATCTTTCCGTCGATGGCGGCATGAGCGACAACCCCAGGCCGATCACCTACCAGTCCCTGTACACCACCTGCCTTGCGGACCGCCCACTGGCAGAGGCCGAAGAGACCGTGACTCTCGCTGGCAAGCACTGTGAGTCAGGAGATGTGCTGCTGAAGGATCTCGCCTTCCCCGCTTGCGGCAGTGGAGAAATTCTGGCGATCTTCGCCACCGGGGCCTACAACGCTTCGATGAGCTCCAACTACAACCGCATCCCAAGACCGGCTGCGGTGCTTGTGCACGGTGGAGACGCCGAGCTTGTGCAGCGTCGGGAGCAACCCGAGGATCTTCTGCGTTACGACCTGATGCCTGAACGGTTGCGCTCTGTAAACTGAGGAGACCAAGGGGCGAAGGCGAACGTGTTGGAGGTGTTGCAACTACGCCTTCTCGTTGATGTTCTTTGCGCCTCTCTCGTCGGTTTTCTGCTCTTCACCAGGGTCAACGAGCAACGTACCCTCTGGCTGTTGCGGGGATACCTCTTCCTCGTGGCGCTGGGCTGGTCCGTCAGGACGTTTTTCGATAAAGACGCTTACGTTCCGCTCCCCCTCACATCAGCGCTCATTGACGCGTTGGTGCTCGCCTGCTCACTTTCCCTGGCCATCCTCTGGCAGGGGGAACTGCGTCGGCTGATGGAACTGCTCGGCACGGGCCGTCTTGCCGTGCTGCTTGGTAACCCTCAGAGCAAGATGAGGGCCACCGCCAGCACCGTGGCCCAGCTCACCGATGCGGCAGGTCGACTCTCCAAGAGTCGTCGCGGCGCGCTGATCGTTGTTGATCTGGGCAGTGATCTCAGGCCGGAGGATTTTCTCAATCCGGGGATAACCATCGATGCGCAGCTGAGCAGCGAGCTCCTGCTCAACCTGTTCGCATCCGATACCCCTCTTCACGACGGTGCTGTTGTGATCAAGGGCAGTCGAATCATTTCAGCTGGAGTGATTCTGCCTTTGTCGCGTCAGGGCATCAGCCGCTACGGCACCCGTCATCTGGCAGCTCTCGGTATCACTGAACGGTTTGATCGCTGCATCTGCGTGGTGATTTCAGAGGAGACCGGCACCCTGTCTCTGGCCAACCAGGGCCGCCTGGAGCGCCCCATCACCAGTTCACGACTTCAGGATCTGCTGACCGACCTGATCGCCGCGTCTGTGTCGTCCACGCCAGTTAAATCACCATCCCCGCGTAGCGTGGCCGCGGGTACTCAGGATCCCTTGCCTTGAGCCGAAGACTGGCCGTCAGTACCGATCAAGCTGCACCACGGTGCTGTCCAGAAGGACTGGATCCACTCAGGATTCCTGCTCACGTCGCCGTGATCATGGACGGCAATGGACGCTGGGCCAAAGCTCGTGGTCTGCCGCGGGTCATGGGTCACAGGGCTGGCGTCGAAGCGCTGAAATCCACTCTGAGATCCTGCAGTGACTGGGGTGTTGAGGCACTCACCGCCTATGCCTTCTCCACGGAGAACTGGTCCCGGCCAGGTGATGAGGTGAATTTCCTCATGACCCTGTTCGAAAGCGTGCTTCAGCGTGAATTGCAGGCGCTTGAAGAGGAACAGGTGCGGATTCGCTTTCTGGGAGATCTGGATGCACTGCCGGCCAAGCTGCAATCGCTGATCGCCGAGGCCACGCAACGCACCTCAGGCAACACCGGAATTCACTTCAACGTGTGCACCAACTACGGAGGCCGTCGAGAGTTGGTGCGTGCCAGCCAGCGCTTGGCGGAACGGGTTGCACGTGGAGAGCTTCAACCTTCCGAGATCGATGAACAGACCCTTGCGGCCGAGTTGTTCACTGCAGGGGAGCGTGATCCGGATCTGCTGATCCGAACCAGCGGAGAGCGGCGGATCAGCAATTTCCTGCTCTGGCAGCTGGCTTACGCCGAGATTCATGTCACGGACCTGTGCTGGCCTGATTTTGATGCTGAGGCACTCGAGCGCGCTCTGCAGGATTACCAGAGCCGTCAGCGACGTTTTGGAGGTCTTCAGTCCATGGAGACCCGCGCTCTGGGATCCTGAAGGCAGCAGCGATGGTGGCTGGTTCTATGACGGACACGGTGGAGCTACGCCACGACTGGAGTCTTGAGGAGATCCAAGCCCTTCTCGATCTTCCCCTGATGGATCTTCTCTGGCGCGCCCAGGGTGTCCATCGAGCCGCCAATCCCGGCTATCGGGTTCAGCTGGCGTCCTTGCTGAGCGTCAAGACCGGCGGCTGTGAGGAAGATTGCGCTTACTGCTCCCAGTCGATGTATCACAGCAGCGATGTTGCTGGGCAGGCAGACCTTGAGGTGAAAGCTGTCCTTGATCGGGCCCGTGCGGCTGCCGATGCCGGTGCGGATCGCTTCTGCATGGGGTGGGCCTGGAGGGAAATCCGTGAGGGCCCTGCCTTTGAGTCGATGCTCAAGATGGTTCGCGGCGTGCGTGAGCTGGGCCTTGAAGCCTGCGTCACCGCAGGCATGCTCACCGATACACAGGCGGAGCGGCTGGCTGAGGCCGGGCTCACGGCGTACAACCACAACCTGGACACCAGTCCGGAGCACTACGACCGGATCATCACCACCCGAACCTACGAAGAGCGGCTGGAAACACTGCAACGCGTGCGTCGTGCCGGAGTCACGCTTTGCTGCGGTGGAATCATTGGCATGGGAGAAACCCTCCGCGACCGTGCCTCGATGCTTCAGGTGCTGGCCTGCATCGAGCCTCATCCAGAAAGTGTTCCGATCAACGGTCTGGTGGCTGTTGAGGGAACCCCGTTGGAAGGCCTACCAACGGTTGACCCACTGGAGCTGGTGCGAATGGTGGCTGTTGCCAGGATCCTGATGCCCTTCAGCCGCGTGCGTCTGAGCGCTGGTCGGGAACAGCTCAATCGTGAGGCTCAGATCCTCTGTCTTCAGGCGGGTGCCGATTCAATTTTCTACGGCGACACGTTGCTCACCACAGGCAATCCCGCCGTGGATGCCGACCGAGCTCTGCTGGAAGCGGCAGGTGTCCAGGCCAGCTGGCAGGAGCAGACCGTTGAGCAGGCGCACCACCAGGAGAAAGCGGCGGCATGACGGCTGCTCAGGCCGACAGTCCGGGTTTTCTGGTGGCGGCGTTCTACGCCTTCACACCGGTCTCTGCATCTGATCTGGAGTCTTTGCTGCGAGACCTGCCGGGTCTGGCATCCAGCGAACAGGTGGTTGGGTCGGTGTTGCTGGCTCCAGAGGGGGTGAATGGCACGATCAGCGGACCTGATCAGGGCGTGAAGGCGATGCTGGAGTGTCTGCGGGCCAGGATCACGCTCGGGAGTGCCCACTTCGAGCGTCTTCAGATCAAGCGAAGTCGCTGCAGGCGACCAGCTTTTCGTCGTTTCAAGGCTCGCCGCAAACGCGAGATTGTCAGTTTGGGTCAGCCGTGTGCAGATCCCCGCCGCAATGTGGGGATCTATGTGGACCCCTGCAACTGGAATGAGCTCGTGGATGATCCCGACACGCTGGTGATTGACACGCGCAATGCCTACGAGGTGGCAGTCGGCAGCTTCGTTGGCTCGGTGGACCCAGAAACAGAGAGTTTCCGCGAGTTCCCTGACTGGGTGGAACAGCATCTCCGCCCACTGGTGGAGCGCACTGCACCGGCACGCATCGCCATGTTCTGCACCGGCGGCATTCGCTGCGAGAAAGCGAGCAGCTTTCTGCAGCAGCGTGGCTTCCCCCAGGTGCATCACCTTCAGGGCGGCATTCTCAACTATCTGGAACAGGTTCCTGAGGAGCAGAGTCGTTGGAAGGGTGAGTGCTTCGTGTTTGATCAGCGAGTGGCTCTCAACCATCAGCTCGAGCCTGGCCAACACAAGCTTTGTCATGCCTGTGGTCTGCCATTGACACCACAACAGAGGGAACTGGAGAGTTACATCCCCGGTGTGCAGTGTCTGCACTGCAAGGACCGCTTCAGCGATGCCGACAGGGCACGCTTCGCGATGCGCCAGAGCCAGCTCAGGCAAGGGCTTTCGATGGCATCGTCCGGCTGTCAATCCATGCCTGATCGTCAGGGATGAACGATCGGCCTGTTCTCTACAGCTTCCGTCGCTGTCCCTATGCCATGCGCGCCCGCTGGGCCCTGCTGCAGGCAGGCCTGCTTGTGAGCTGGAGGGAAATTGAACTCAGGGATAAGCCTGAGCAGATGCTCGAGGTGTCCCCGAAAGGAACGGTTCCGGTTCTTGTTCTTGGTGACGACACCGTGATCGATGAAAGTCTGGCGGTGATGCACTGGGCACTCAGCCAGGCGGATCCGCGCAATCTCCGCAGGCTGGGCTCGGGCGACCAGCAGACCTGCATCCAGAAGCTGATCGAGCTCAACGACACAACCTTCAAGCACCATCTCGATCGCTTCAAATACACCGACCGCTACCCGGGGGAGTCGAAAGAGGAGCATCGCCGGGCAGGACTGACCTTGCTGCGCACCTGGTCTCAACGCATTGATGACTGCGGCGGTTGGCTTGTGGATTCGCGCTGCTCTTTGGCTGATGGAGCGATCTGGCCGTTTGTGCGCCAGTGGCGGATCGCTGATCCACAAGGGTTTGATTCTGATGATGCACTCAGGCCTTTGCGTGATTGGTTGTCGCGCTTTCTTGATGCTCCGGACTTTGAGCGCCTGATGCAGCGCGCAGATCCCTGGCATCCCGGTGGTCTTCAACCCCGTTTCCCTGCTGATGCCGTCGACGTGCCCACTGATCAGCCTCTCTTCCATCTGGCGCTGGCGGAAGACTGGACAGCCGCATGCCAGTCAGGCGACTACGGCATCTCCACACGAGGTCTGCGTCTTGATCAGGTGGGATTCATCCATCTGTCCTGGCAGGAACAGGTGGCGGCAACCTTTGAACGGTTTTATGCCGATGCAGGCAGGGTGGTGATGCTCACCATCGATCCGACACTTCTGACCTCGCCTCTGCGTGCCGATGCAAGTCCAAGCGGTGAGCTGTTCCCACACCTGTATGGACGTTTGCCCATCAAGGCAGTGATCGATGCGAGTTCTTACCCCGGACTGGAGCCATGATCCTGGATCAACTGGAACAGGAGGCCCGTCAGCGGGACCTGCTGCTGAGACTTCAGGTCGGCCGCCCACTGGGCCTGTGGAGTCTGCGGCTTGTGGTGGCCCGTTCGCAGTCGGAACGGCTGCAGCTGCTGGGGGAGATGAAGGCCTGGGCTTACAGCGGTCCCCGTGGATTGCAGCTCGACACCATGCGCGTGTTGCCTGGAGCTCCCACAGCATGCGGCGATCTCATCTGGGCGGCAACAATGGCCTGGGCGATGGAGAACACTCCTTGCCGAAAGGCAAGACTGCTGGCCATTCGTGATGATGAACGACAGCATCAACGCCTGGTGCGTTACTTCAGATGGCGCGGATTTGAACCGGTGCGCGAGGTGCAGGCCGCACTCTGGGATCTGCCGCTGCGCATGGTCTGGGGAGGTGCAGGGGAACTGATGCTCGGAGACTGCGAGCAGGTTCAGCGACGTTCACTGAAGCGCTGGCGTCAGTCCGCTGCGTGATAGCTGCTGCGCACAAGAGGGCCACTTCTCACCACAGAAAACCCAAGGTCGCGGGCGACGGATCCAAGCTCCTCGAATTCATCGGGGTGCCAGTAGCGGGAGACGGGAATGTGGGCCAGCGACGGGCGCAGGTACTGCCCGATGGTGAGCCGCTGGCAGTCAACGTCTCTCAGATCGTGCATGGTCTGGATCACTTCGTCCCGGCTTTCCCCCAGCCCCAGCATCAGCCCGCTTTTGGTGGGAATCTCCGGTGCGAGTGTGCGCGCTGCAGCCAGAAGTCCCAGCGATCGCTCATAGGTGGCTCCTCGGCGAACCTCCCGCTGCAACCGCTGCACCGTCTCGAGATTGTGGTTGAAGCAAACCGGTCCAGCCTTCAGCACAGTCGCCAATCGCTGCCGTTGGGCGACCACGGCGTGCTCTGAGTCGGAATACCCTCCCCAGAAATCCGGGGTCAACACCTCGATGGCGATCAGGGGATTTCTGGCCCTGATCGACTCCATGGCCGAGGTGAACAGGCTGGCCCCATGGTCATCGAGGTCATCGCGCGCCACAGCGGTGAGCACGACGTAACGCAGCCCCATCGCATCAACGGCATCGGCCACCCTCTCCGACTCCTGGGGGTTGACGGCCTGAGCGCGACCTTTCTCCACCTGGCAGAACGCGCAGCTGCGGGTGCAGATCGAACCCCCAAGCAGGAAGGTGGCGGTCCCTGCGGCGTAACACTCACCTCTGTTCGGGCAGCGGCCCTCCTCGCAGATGGTGTGCAGGGCATTCGACTTCACGAGCCCTTGTACCCGTGCGATCGCAGAGGCTTCGCCAAGAGGGCGACGCAGCCATTCGGGCAACCGCTCCTGCGGCTGGATCGATGAAAAGCGGCTGGTCTTGCGCACGCTTTGGAACGGGACTGCTTTCAGGGTGGCCCCATTTCCTCAAAGGGAGAACCTGATGGCCGACTCCACACCAGTGATTGATCGCATTGCCGGGGATCAGTCCACGTCGCGTCGTCCTTCAAGGGCACGGCTGAGGGTGACGTCATCGGCGTACTCGAGTTCACTGCCGACCGGGAGTCCATAGGCAATGCGGCTGACTCTGGTGAATGGTTTGAGCAATCTGGCCACGTAGAGGCTTGTGGTGTCGCCTTCCACGCTGGGTGTCAGAGCCAGAATCACTTCTTCAACGTTGTCGGCGGCCACGCGCTTGACCAGGCTGCTGATCTGCAGCAGATCCGGTCCGATTCCATCCATGGGGGAGATCAGCCCTCCCAACACGTGATAACGACCGCTGAATTCCCGGGTGCGTTCCAGAGCCAGCAGGTCCCGGGAATCAGCAACCACGCAGATCTGGCCATTCGATCGTTCCTGATTGCGGCAGATCTCACAGGTGGGTTCAGCACTGAGGTGAAAGCATGTCTGGCATTGCCCCACCTGGGTCCGTGCCGCCAGCAGGGCATCGGCAAAACTGCGGATCTGCTCTTCGGGCTGGCGGAGCAGATGCAGGGCCAGTCGTTGTGCGGTGCGGGGACCAATCCCCGGAAGTCGCTCGAACTGGTCGATCAGCCGAGCTAGGGGTCGGGTGAATCCGCTCAGAGCACTGGGGCGAGTGGCGAAAATCTAAGCAGGGGATGGGGCGGGCAGAATGACGCGCATTGGTCACCATCAATCCAGCTTTCTCAATGCGCTCATTGCTGCGTCAACCGCTCCGGTCACTGCTTGTTCTGCTCTGTGTGCTGATGCTCAGCGCCTGCGGTGGTGCCAGCGCCGGTCTCAACTCCTTCAAGAGTCCCGATGGCCGTTA
>MDTD01036474.1_pt1 | contig 10378 bp, 13 predicted proteins | sample 811221 | NCBI WGS metagenome assembly MDTD01 (sample SAMN05326646, study PRJNA326480) | marine metagenome | isolation source: seawater | place: Pacific Ocean: South West | collected 2011
AATAAATTTCTTTGCCTCATGGTGCTTACCTTGTAAAGTTGAGCACCCTCTTTTCTTTGAATTATCAAAACGTTATCCAGATTTATTTATACTAGGCTTTAACCATAAAGATAAAATAGAAGATGCAAAAAAATATTTATTAGAGGATGGTAATCCTTACAATTTTGTTGGGGTAGATAAAGATGGAATGATAGCATTAGAGTTTGGGGTTTTTGGTCTTCCTGAAACTTTTTTAATTAATGAAAATGGAAAAATAATTTATAAATTTATGGGACCATTAACAAAAGAAATAATATTAAATGAAATTGAACCACTCTTATAATAAATTTATTTTAATAAAATTAATATTAATTTTTTTCTTTGTTGATGTAATTGCTAGCGAACTAATTGATGAAAAAGTAAAAAAACTTACCTTAGAGCTGAGATGTATGACGTGTCAAAATCAAAGCATCTATGACTCTGAGGCCGATTTTTCAAATGATATAAAAAAAATAGTAAGAAAAAAATTTCAGGAAGGAAAATCCGAAAAAGAAATTAAAGATTTTTTAACTAATAGGTATGGAGAGTACATTCTTTTTAAGCCTTTATTAAATTATAAAAACTTGTTTCTTTGGGCTTTTCCTTTCATATTATTAGTTTTTAGCCTGTTTTTCTTCATTTATCGGATAAGAAAAAGATAAGTCATACTAACAATTTATTTTGTTTTTTTAAATTTAGATTATATGGTCATATCATAATTTGAAATTACTTCTTTAAGGAGGAAACGTGAAAAAATTTTTAATAATTTTATTATCTTTTGGGTTTTTAGGATTAACAACATCTGCTAACTCGCAAACAATAAGAATTGGTACTGAAGGAGCATACCCACCGTGGAATAATATTAATTCTGCTGGTGATTTAGAAGGTGCTGAAATTGATTTTGGCAACGAAGCTTGTGAGAGGATGGGGGTTACTTGTGAATGGGTAACTCAAGACTGGGATGGTATAATACCAGCACTATTACAGGGTAAATACGATATCATAGTTGCAGGCATGTCTATTACTGAAGAAAGAAAAGAAAAGGTTAATTTTACAACTGGTTACATGACAGATCCAGCGAGTTTTGCAGTTCTAAAAAATAGTGGACTTGCTAATTTGAATATTGCTGGAATGTCAAAAGTTAATTTAAATAATGCTGGTGGTAAAGAACAGGCGGCGATAGGTCAACTTATTGCAGCAATGAATGGCGCAACTGTTTGTGTACAATCATCAACAATTCATCAAAACTTCTTAGAAAAACATATGTCTGGTGCAGTAAAAGTTAAATTGTATCAGAGTGTTGATGATCATAATATTGACTTAGCAGCTGGCAGATGCGATGCAATCTTAGCTGATGTAGGATCTATTGTTGATTTCATGGAGTCAGATAGTGGCGTAGATGTTGCACTAACAGGTCCTAAATTTTCTGGAGGAGTTTTTGGAGATGGTGTTGGAGGCGCTGTAAGAAAAGAAGATACTGAAATATTAGAAATGTGGAATGCTGCTATTTCTGAAATGTCAAAGGATGGTACTACTGCTGAAATAACCAAAAAATGGTTCGGCAGAGATATTTCTATGTAAAATAATATTAGCGATATATAAAGCGGTCTTAATAATAAGACCGCTTTTTTTTATGCAAAATTATAAACCATCTAAACAATATTTAGAAAATATTGAATATTATAAAAAAATGCATCTTGAAGGTTATAATTTAATAGATGGAAGAAAGAGATCTCCACAAGATGCTTATGATGGGAAAAGCACACTTATATATGCAACATTAATCAAAGAAATAATAAAAAAAAATAACATTAAAAATATTTTAGATTATGGATGCGGAAAAGCTTTTTACTATGAAAATAAAACCAATTTATATGATATTAATAATCAATCTTTAAAGCAGTTATGGCAAGTAGATATTGATTTATATGATCCATGTTATGAAGATAGGTCAAACATAGAGGAAAATAAAAAATATGATTTAGTTTTGTGCATAGATGTTCTGGAGCACATCCCTCAAATTGATATTGACTGGGTTTTAAATAGACTAATAAGTAAGGCAAATAAGTATTTGTTTATTAATGTAGCATGCTATCCTGCAATTGCTCTTTTACCAAATGGTGAAAACGCCCATATTAACTTAAATAATCCAGATTGGTGGCATAAGAAAATTTTAAAATTAAAAAAAAATAACAAATTTTGTAAAATAATTTGTATTTGTACACTAAAAGAAAACGGTGAAGTAAAGTATTTTCCTTTGCAATACGATGATAAATTATCTAATTATAATACAAAATGAACTCTCTTTTAGGTCTAATAATACAAATTATAAATCTTTATCAATTAGTTTTAATTATTTATATTATTTTTACCTGGTTGCTAAACTTTAATATTATTAATTCTTCTAATAGGTTAGTTTATACTTTGATGGACGGCATGTATCGTATATGCGAGCCAAGTCTAAATTTAGTTCGAAGATACTTACCTAATTTTGGTTCAATAGATTTATCGCCAATAGTAGTATATTTAGGATTATGGTTTATTAAAAGTTTGTTAATTGAATATTGGCCTAGGTATTAATGTTTAAAATTATTAGCGGTAAAGAAATAGCACAAAACCTTAGAAAGAATCTAAAGGATGAAATAACAATACTTAAAGATAAATTTGGAAAAGTTCCGGGTCTTGCTGTAGTCCAAGTAGGAAATGTTGCTGCAAGTAGTGTATATGTAAAAGCTAAAACAAGATCTGCACAAGAAGTTGGTATAGATGTGATTGACCACCATCTTAATGAAAACACTACTGAAAATGAATTACTTGATTTAGTAATTAAGCTTAACAATCAAGAAAATGTAAGTGGAATTTTGGTTCAGCTTCCATTGCCTAAAGAAATTAATGAACAAAAAATTTTAGATTCAATTAATCCTGAAAAGGATGCCGATGGGTTTCATCCACTTAATGTTGGTAAATTATCTATTTCATCAAAAATAGATGATAAATTATTAATTCCTTGTACTCCACTTGGTTGTTTAATAATGTTAAAGTCACTTAACATAGAACTTAAAGGCAAACATGCAACTGTTATTGGAAGGTCTAATATTGTTGGTAAACCAATGGCTCAGCTACTTATTAAAGAATCTTGCACAGTAACAATAGCCCATTCAAAAACAAAAAATATAGACAAGATTTGTAGGGAGTCAGATGTTATTATTGCTGCTGTAGGTAAGCCTGAAATAGTAAAAGCAAATTGGATTAAAAGTGGAGCAATTGTTATTGATGTTGGAATAAATAGAATAGACGTAGAAATTGAAGGTAAGAAAAAAACTAAATTGGTAGGAGATGTAGATTTCAATCAAGCTAAAGAAAATTGCTATGCAATTACACCTGTGCCAGGAGGTGTTGGACCAATGACAATTGCATGTCTATTAAAAAATACAACAACAGCTTTTAAAAACTCTTTGACTAAATGAAGAAGAGAGCCCTCATAACTGGAATCACAGGACAAGATGGCTCATATCTAGCAGAATTACTGTTAAAAAAAAATTATGATGTTCATGGCATAGTAAGAAGAGTTGCAATCCAAAATCCTGAACAGCGCATGTGGAGAATAAATCATTTAATTAAAAAGATAAAATTGCATGCTGGAACAATGGAAAGTTACGCAAGTATATTTAAAGTATTCAATGACGTTAAGCCTCATGAATTTTATCATTTAGCTGCACAAAGCTATGTTGACTATTCATTTCAAGATGAATTTTCAACCTTATCTTCAAATGTTAGTTCAACGCATTATTGTCTGTCCTGTATTAGAGAATCAAATATTAAGACTAGATTTTATTTTGCTGGATCTTCAGAAATGTTTGGTAAAGTGAGAGAAACGCCGCAAAATGAAGAGACGCCTTTTCATCCTAGGTCATCATATGGAATATCAAAAGTAGCTGGTTTTGAATTAACAAGAAATTATAGAGAGGCCTATGGAATGCATGCGTCAACAGGAATACTTTTTAACCATGAATCGGAAAGAAGGGGCTATGAATTTGTAACAAGAAAAATTTCACAAGGTGTTGCAAAAATCAAATTAAAAAAACAAAAAATTTTAGAGTTAGGTAATCTTGATGCGAAAAGAGACTGGGGCTATGCCCCAGAATACTGTGAAGCTATGTGGTTAATGTTACAACAAAAAAAACCTGATGACTATGTTGTTGGAACTGGACAAACATATTCCATTAAAGAATTTACAAAAAAAGCTTTTGAGGTCTTAGATCTAGACTACCAAAAATTTGTAAAAATAAATAAAATTTTTTTTAGACCAAGTGAAGTTGATCTTTTAGTTGCTGATAGTTCGAAAATCAAAAATAAAATTGGGTGGGAATCAAAAACAAATTTAGACGGTTTAATAAATAAAATGGTTATTAACGATTATAATACTTTGAAAAATAAGTAATTACTTATTTCCTTTTTTGTGGACTATGTATTTATTTATAAAATGATCATTTGTCATAACATCTAAATCCTTAATTTTACTCCAATTACCTAAAATATTTTCTTTATAGTTGCCATGTTCATTTGTAATATTTCTAAGAAATAAAAATCTAGATCTGGTTGCATCAAGTGCATGACAATCTGTAAAAGCTGGAAGACAATATATTAGATCATATAAATAATAATTTAAATATTGTTGAAAAAAAAGATTAGATATTTTTTCATTATTTTTATTTAATATTTTGTTATTAAATGCAATAAAACCAGTTTCTGTATAATATCCAAGTCTATCGTATAAGGACACAAAGATATCATCTCCCATACATTTATTATACCAATCTTCAGGGATTTGTTGTTTAAACTCAGTGTCAGCATCTATAAAAAAAATATGCTCACCATATTTTCTAGCATCATTCTGTGTAAAAACTTTAAAACTAAATCGAATAGCATCAAGTATATATGAAACTTTAGCTGTTTCAATATGCTTGTCTTTATTTCTCTTTATAAATTTATATAATTCAGGTTGCTGATCAAATAAATTTAAATAATGGATATCTTTATGTCTAGGATAATTCGAAATATCATCTTCAACATAACAATATAAGGGCAATATTTGTTTTGTGCTAATATACGAATCAATTAATTTTTTTGCATATTTTTTATAAAGAGTATTATTAAAAGTAGTAACAAATATTTTTTTCATTAATTTTTATTTTTATTTATTTTTTAATCTTAATGATTGTATTTTAATAAAACCTTCAGCATCTTTTTGATTATAATCTCCACTTTCATCAAATGAAACCAGTGAATTATCATAAAGGCTATTTGGTGATCTTCTTCCACAAACGATTACGTTACCTTTAAAAATTTGTATCTTAACCTCACCTGAAACTTTTTGCTGAGTAGAATCAATTAGCTTTTGTAGAGCTTCTCTTTCTGAAGAAAACCATAAACCATTGTAAATTAACTCAGCATATTTAGGCATTATTTCATCTTTTAAGTGCGCCTCTCCTTTATCTAAAGTTATACTTTCAATTGCTCTATGTGCATGCATCAATATTGTACCACCTGGAGTTTCATACACGCCCCTTGATTTCATACCAATAAATCTATTTTCAACTATATCAACTCTTCCAACTCCATGAGTTCCAGCAATACTATTCAATTTTTCTAATAACTTATGAGGTTTAATATTCTCATTATTTATTTCTACAGGATCACCATTTTTAAATCTAATTATAATTTCTTCTGCATCATGAGGTGTATCATTAATATTTTTAGTTCTGGTATAAATATACTCCGGCGGACTTATCCAAGGATCTTCAAGTAGTTTTCCTTCTGAAGATGTATGCAATAGGTTGGCATCAGTACTAAATGGAGGTTCTCCAATTTTATCTTTTGGAACATGGATTTGATATTTTTTTGCAAATTCAATTAAATCATTTCTAGAACTAAATTCCCAATCTCTCCAAGGCGCAACTACCTTTATATCTTTATTATTTGCGTAGTAAGATAATTCAAAACGTATTTGATCATTACCTTTTCCAGTAGCTCCATGGGCAACACAATCTGCTCCGACAGATTTTGCAATTTCAATCTGTCTTTTTGCAATCAATGGTCTAGCAATTGCAGTACCAAGAAAATATGCACCTTCATACAACGCATTTGCCCTAAACATTGGGAAAACATAGTTTTTTACAAATTCTTCTTGAAGATTTTCGATAAATATTTCTTTTACACCAAGACTTTCAGCTTTTGTCTTTACTGGATCTAATTCTTCTCCTTGGCCAATATCAGCTGTAAATGTAACTATGGGACAATTATATTTTAATTGAAGCCACTTTAAAATAACACTTGTGTCCAAACCGCCTGAGTAAGCTAATACAATTTTTTTTTGCATCAACAGTTATCTACCAGTTTGTTATAAGCAGATGTAAATCCGTTTAATGTATAAGTATCGTTTGTTGTTGTGCCTCTTGATGACTCTCCAGTTACTATCAGCTCTAATCCTTTTTTCATTGCAAAAATAACTTTGTTATCATCATTGGTCCAAGCCGAGTCTGGCAGATCCTCGGTTGTATAAAACAAGTACTCTCCTTTATCAATTTTTACAGCTATGTTTTGATTTAATTTATAATTATATCCTGCTTCTATTTGAACTATTGTTTCAGGATTTCCTCTATATTTATAAACAAGTATATAATAATTACCTCTTTTTTTATCATCTGGAAGATCAGTTTTCTCTGCTTTACTCCCAATATAACAATACTCTTCTTCTTCTATAAAAGTCCATTTTCCTTTTTCAATCGCAATCGCTAAATCAAAATAAATTAAATTTACAAAAATTAATGTTATTAATGATATAAATGTTTTCATCATTTCACCTTTTAATATATCTTACGCAAATAGTTAAGGGTATTGAAATGAATATAAGAATATTCAAAATATGGATAAATTTGAGATTTTAGATTTAATAAAAAAAGTCAAGAAAGACCGCGACGAAATAGCTTTTTCTAAATTATTTGATTTTCTAGCGCCAAAGATAAATGCTTATTTTCTTCAAAATAGTTTAAATTCACAGAATTCAGAGGAATTAACGCAGGAGGTAATGAGCATTTTGTGGTCAAAATCCAACCTTTATGATCCTGATAAATCTTCACTTTCTACTTGGATTTTTACGATAGCAAGGAACAAAAAAATAGACTTTTTCAGGAAAAACATGAGGTTTAAAACAAATGAAGAAGATGTAAGACGATTTTTGTATGACGATAATACTATTGATGAAGGTGAAAATGAGGAGATTTTGTTGAAAATAAATAAAATAAACAAACAACTAAATTCAGAGCAAAAAAAAATCATAAAAATGAACTTTTTTGAAAATAAAAGCCATAAAAAAATTGCTGAAGAGCTTGAAATTCCCTTAGGTACAGTTAAATCAAGAATAAGGCATATTTTAATAAAAATGCAAAAACACTTATTATGAACGGAACAGTAGTAAAAAACCAATTAATCTTCGATTTCGCAGCTGGAACTCTTGGCTTTTCCAAGTCCATTTTTGCATCGACCTATCTATTTCTAAATTCACAGGCTTCAGACATCAACAATATCTTTGAAAATTACCTTGGCGAAAATTTATTAGAAAATGAAGGCATAAGTCCTAATAAACTGAAATACACTGATTGCATGAATGGGCAAAAACAAAATAATAATCCACGGATTAATGAAAGAAATCCTCTTATAAATTTAGTGGGCCCTTTACAGGATGTTAAATGGAAACAGGTTTATAAGGGTTTTAAAGAATTTAATCCAAAAATCGATGATAAAGATGAACTCAAACTAATTAAAATGGAACCAGGTGCGTCAGTTCCATTACATTCACATGGAGGCAAAGAATATATTCTAGTTCTTGAAGGTAGTTTTAGTGATGAATATGGAGAGTACACTAAAGGTGATATCCAAATAAATGATCAAAAAATTATGCATACACCTGTAGCTTGTGAAAATAATGGATGTATTTGTTTAGCAATAACAGAAAGAGATGTTATTTTCTTTGGTAAATACGGATCATTTTTTAATCTTTTTAGTTTTATAAAGTCTTTTTTTAAGTAAATTACCATAAACATATTTATAACACTATCTAGTTATGAATGAATTTAATATACAATATTACAGAGGGTCAACCTTGGAAAGTGAGCATAAGATTTTATGTTCAATATCTTCATTAAAAAATAAATTATTAGAAACAACAAAAGGTGATGAACTGTTTTTTCCAAGATCATCAATAAAAGTTTTTCAAGCGATACCTTTTGCAAGTTCTGGAGCAATACATAAATTCAAATTGAACAAAAAACAAATTGCTCTTTCGTGTTCGTCTCATAACAGTGAAGAATTTCATATTAATCAAATAAAATATTGGATAAATAAATGTAATTTAAAAGTTTCAAATTTAAAATGTGGATCCCATCTTCCTTTAGATGAGGTTTCAAAATTCAATCTAATAAAAAATAATAATTTTCCAAATGCACTAAATAATAATTGCTCTGGAAAACATCTAGCTATGCTATCTACATGTCTTGCTAATAAAAAGGAGATAGGTACATATCTTGAATTTAATCATCATCATCAAAAAAAAATTAGAGAAGTAATTAACTTATTTACTGAAACAAAAATTAGAAAAATTAATTATGGAATTGATGGTTGTGGCGCTCCACAATATTCATTGAGTTATAATAATATAATTAATGCATTAAAAAATTTAATTAGAAGCTACAATAATAAATTTGAATTTTTTGATGAAACAAATATTTTAATTAGATCAATTCTAAGTTATCCAAAATTTATTGGTGGTACACACAATCTAGACAGTAATTTGATCAAAATATCAAACAAGAAATTATTTTGTAAAGGTGGGGCTGAGGGCGTATTTTTATTCGCGCATTTAGAAAACAAAATTGTTGGTGTATTAAAAGTAAAAGATGGAAATTCAAGAGCATTACCAAATGCCATGTATGCAATTTGTAAAAAATTTCAATTATTATCAAAAAATGAATTAATGAATTTTAAAAAATTAGTTGATAATAAAATTTACAATCATGCTAACAAAAAAGTAGGGAAAATAATTACAGTACTAAAATAAGTACTATAGAGATACATATTAAAATGGTTAAGGGCAATCTTAATAAAAAAAAAGGTTTTTTATTTTCTTTATAAATAATTATAAAATCTAAAACTAATTGCAATACTAAAAAAAGAATTATTACTATTAAAATTATATTCTTGTTTAAAGTTAATAAATTCAGAGTTATTAAAAAAGATGCAAAGAGACTTGGGGAAAAACCATAACATATTATTAATATTGATAATTCTTTTTTTAAATTCCAATTCATTGCTCCGATAAAAACAAATATAATCAATATGTAGTAAATTAGAAATTCACTAGAAATTAAAATAGGTATTTTTTTAATAAATAGATCATCAAATACAATTATCACTATTGGAAAAATACCCAAATAAGATAATAAATATTGTAGGTTAACTTTCTTAATCATTATAGAATGACATGATAGAGCAGTTGAAACAAATTGAAAAGCTTTTAGGTGGCGTGAGAATAAATACTAGTGAGCTAATCAGTAATTCTTTTAATATTAACTGCATAAAAATAAGAACAAACTCAAATAAGTCATTCATAGTAAAATTTTACGAGAAAAAGAAATATAAATTTAATTCAATTATTTCAGAGACCAAAAATTTGCAATATTTTAAAGAAAAAAATCTTAATTATTTTCCTGATATCATCAAGGCAAATGAAGATTTCTTAGTTATGGAATATTTAATAAATAATAAAAATATACCAGATAAAACAAATTTAGATTTTATAAAAACTATTACAAGCATACATACTATTAGTTATGATAAATTTGGATTTGGATTTAATACTCAGATTGGTGGTGATGAACAAATAAATAAATTTGAAAAAGATTGGGTCCAATTTTTCTTAAATTATAGACTTATTTATATTTTTGAAAAAATTATCAAAGATTTTGAAATGCCAGAAGAGATAATCTTAAAATTAGAGAGTTTATTCAAAAATATTCATAATTACTTACCGTCAAATCCAATTCCAAGATTATTACATGGGGATCTTTGGGAAGGAAATATTTTGTTTAATAATTTTAAAATTAATGGTTTAATTGATCCTGGATCCTTTTATGGTCATAATGAAATGGAATTAGCCTATCTTAGATGGTTTAATCCAAAATTTATAGATTCTAATTTTATTAAAAAATATAATGAATTTATAGAGGTGGATAAAAAATATTTTGATTATGAGCCAATTTATCAGTTGTATTATTGTTTAATGAATGTTTATTTATGGGATAGA
>MDTD01117715.1_pt1 | contig 10378 bp, 9 predicted proteins | sample 811221 | NCBI WGS metagenome assembly MDTD01 (sample SAMN05326646, study PRJNA326480) | marine metagenome | isolation source: seawater | place: Pacific Ocean: South West | collected 2011
TAAAGTTATTTTCGTTAAAGCGTGTACGACAATTTCTTTATTAACCTAGCCGTCCACACTTCTCTTCTTAAAAATTTACAATTTAAAATAGCTAAGACTTTTATGAAAAGCCTAAACACACCTCTAGCAATGCGATAGTTTTTTGTCATTGAGGTGAGCGCCCGTTATATTACAAAACTAGGATAAATCAAGGCGTATATTAGCATAAAAACCCAACAAAATTGGGCTTTTTTTGTCACATAAATTTGCAAATTTAGTACATTTTTTATAAAAAACAACTATGACGATAAAAGAGTACATTAATAACGTTTTAAAAAATTTCTTACCAAAAAAATCGTCTGAAAACATTATATTCACCAGAAAATATTGGCTCTATTTTTTGTATGGCTCGCTTTTTATTTTTACATTTTTAGTTTACTTAATTTTTTCTAGTCAAGTTGGTTCAAATTATCTGACGAAAGAAATGAAATCAAAAAACTTATTATTTTCTGAGAAAACAATAGAATTAAGCCAATCTTTTATATCTAAGTTGAAAAGTCCTTACTCAGAAATCAAATATAACATTAAAAATAATGATAGTATAGAAAGCATACTAAGTCGATTTGAAATAGAAAATGATGAAATTAAATTTATAGTAAATGAACTGAATAAAAAAAAACTTACTAATATTTATGCAGGAAGAGAGTTGTCGATCATACTTAAAAAGTTGAAAAATAATAAAAATCAAATAATTAATATCAGATATCCGATCTCAAATACGGTGCACATAGAAATTAAAAAAGATGATAAAAATTTTATAGTTAAAGAAAATATATTGAAACTTATAAAAAAGGAGACCGTTGTTAAAAATGTAATTAATAATAATTTATATAGTGCAGCCATTGATGTTGGTATTGAACCAAATATAATTATTGAATTTGCAAGAATTTATGGTTTTGAAATTGATTTTCAAAGAGACTTAAGACAAGGTGATACATTTGAAATTTATTATGAAAAATTTTTAGATGATAATAATAATGTTAGAGATACAGGGAAAATTTTATACGCTTCAATGAATGTAAATAACAGGGAAATTAATTTATATAATTTTAAATATAAAAATGAAATGGGTTATTATGATATTAGCGGTAAAAGTATTGTAAAATCTTTGATGAAAACACCTATTAATGGTGCAAGACTATCCTCAAAATTTGGAATGAGAAAACATCCAATCTTAGGTTATAACAAAATGCATAGAGGAACAGACTTTGCTGCTCCTAGCGGAACTCCTATTATGGCTTCTGGCTCTGGTACTATTACGAGAGCGAGGTGGTGTGGTGGGGGAGGAAATTGTGTAAAGATAAAACATAACTCTACTTATCAAACTGTTTATGCGCATATGAAAGCTTTTGCAAAAGGAATAAGGGAAGGAAGAAAAGTAAGACAAGGACAAATCATTGGCTACGTAGGTTCAACAGGTATGTCAACAGGGCCGCACTTGCACTATGAAGTGATAGTAAATGGAAAAAAAGTTAATTCACAAAAATTAAAACTCCCCTCAGGCAAAATTTTAAAAGGTGAAGCGCGAAAAGAATTTGAAATTGCAAGAATTAAAACCGATTTAAAGTTGTCTGAACTAAGAAATTAAAATAAATTTAAACTCTATTTTAGTTATTAGGTTCTTCTTTTTTTTGTAATTGATCATCTGGGGTTTTAAGTTCCTCTTTATTTTTATTCATTTCTTGCGATCTTAAATTTATCTCAGATAATCTTCTACTGTAATGATCTGCATGTTGTAAATAGTTTTCAACTAAAACAGGGTCTCCCATACTTTGAGCGTCTTTGGCTAATTGATTAAATTTTTGAATTGTTTTTTCTAAACTCAGAGGATTGCTCATTGATCCGTTCCTTTTAAAATTCGCATTTCCATTATTATGATGGAACTGTCCATTCTGACTCTTATTTGAAGAACTTATACGTCTTCTAAAATTATTTCTCTGTCTAGGTCTAAAATTTCTTTTTCTTTGGTGATTCATTAATCTATATAATCATTATTCAGTTTATAAATGTTGATATAATACATCTTATATTATCTTGATAATCTCTAATTAAATCTTTCTCTCTAAAACTTCCGATCTTTAATAATTGAGAAACCTGTTTATATTGCTTATTTCCTATTTCGATAGCAAGCAATCCATTCGTTTTTAAAATAGTTTTAGATTTGTAAATAACTTTTCTTATTACGTCAAGCCCATCATTTCCTCCATCTAGAGCAACTTTTGGCTCAAAATATTTAATATCGTTATCCAAATTTTTTATGTCACTTTTACAAATGTAAGGGGGATTTGAGACAACTATATCAAACTTTTTATTTATAAAGTCATCTACAGATTTATTAAAAAACTTTACCCTATGAAAACAGTCCGAATTGATACTATTTTTTTTTGCAACAGATAGTGCCTTTTTAGATAAGTCTATACCTACCCCACGAGCTTTATTTATGTCCTCTAGTATTGATAAAAGTATACACCCTGATCCAGTTCCTATATCTAAAATATATGGTGATTTACCTTTAAAATGTTTAATAATTTTTTCTACTAAAAGTTCTGTTTCTGGCCTAGGTATTAATGTTTCTCTATTAACAAAAAAAGTACGTTTCCAAAATTCTTTCTTTTTAACAATATACGCTATCGGCTCATATTTTGCTCTTCTTTTTATCGACTCCTTAAATTTTAAGATTTCTTTTTTAGATAATTCAAATTTATCTTCCAAAATTAATTTTTCTCTATTAATCCCAAGTAGATCTGATAAAATTATTTCTGTATCAAGTAAATAAGAACCTATATTTTTATTTTTTAATAATTGAGATCCTTTTTTTATAATTCTATTTTGGCTCATTAATTTAATTCTTTTAATTTAAGGTCTTGATCTTTGAGTCTTAATTGTTCGTTCATTTCTTCATGAATTTCCCCGCTTAAAAATTCTTCCAGTTTGTGTAATGTTAAATTAATTCGATGGTCTGTAATTCTTCCTTGAGGAAAATTGTAAGTTCTAATTCTCTCAGATCTATCCCCAGATCCGATTTGACTTTTTCGGTTTTGTGACCGCTCTTGATCCTTTTTTCTTTTTTCTGCTTCATAAACTCTTGCTCTTAAGATCTTTAACGCTTTTGCTTTATTTTTATGTTGAGATTTTTCGTCTTGTTGACTAACCACTACTCCTGTTGGGATATGAGTTATTCTAACGGCACTATCCGTAGTATTTACTGATTGTCCTCCTGGGCCTCCAGCTCTAAAAACATCAATTCTTAAATCTGTCTCTTTTATTACAATATCGATATCTTCAGCTTCAGGTAAAACTGCAACTGTTGCTGCTGATGTATGAACTCTGCCTTGAGTTTCAGTATCAGGAACTCTTTGAACTCTATGTACGCCCGATTCATATTTTAAATAAGAATAAATATTACTTCCAGCAACTGAAAAAATTATTTCTTTAAATCCACCTGCCTCACTTTTAGATATGCTTATAATTTCTAATTTCCATTTATTTTTTGAGCACACTTTTTCATACATTTTAAATAAATCTGAGCAAAAAAGTGTGGCTTCTAATCCACCTGTTCCTGCTCTAATTTCTACAATTGCGTTTTTGTTATCATCCTTATCTTTTGGTAATAGAAAAATTTTAAGTTTATTTTCATATTCAGCTTTTTTAACAGTTAATTCATTGATTTCTTTCTTGGCTAATTTAAGCATTTCTTCGTCACTTTTAGGATCTTTGATAAGATTTTCAAGATCTTGCTTTTCATCATCAATTTTTAAATAATGAGACGCAACTTTAACTATATTTCCGAGCTCAGAGTATTCTTTTGATTTGCTTGCGTAATTTTTGCTGTCTATATTTCCAGAGGCCAATTCTTTTTCGATGCTGGAATGTTTCGAAACTATTGCTTCAACTTTTTCTTTAGGGATCATATTTAATTAGTTTTTTCTGCTATTTTATTTTCAACTAATTCAACTATTTGATTTATTATATTTTCATTTGCAACTTTTTTGTGAGGAACACCTGATAAATACAAAAGATTATTATCATTGCCTCCTCCGGTAAGTCCTATTTCCGTTTGAGAAGCCTCCCCTGGGCCGTTAACAACGCACCCTATTATAGATAATGTTATTGGTTTTTTTATGTGGGAAAGTTTTTTTTCCAATATTTTTACAGTATCAATAACTGGAAAAGCCTGTCTAGCGCAAGAGGGACAAGAAATAATTTTTACTCCCCTTGATCTAATATTCAGTGATTTTAAAATTTCATAACCCGCTTTAACCTCCTCCACAGGATCGTCGGACAATGAAACTCTTATAGTATCGCCAATACCTTTCATAAGCAGCTGCCCTATTCCAATTGATGATTTTATACTGCCAGAAAATAAACTACCCGCCTCCGTTATACCTAAATGTAATGGATAATTGCAAATTTTTGATAATTGCTCATAAGATTTTATTGCCAAGAAAACGTCTGATGATTTTACGCTTATCTTAAAATTTGTAAAATTATTATCTTCTAGAAGCTTTACGTTGTACATGGCACTTTCAACTAAAGCCTCTGGACAAGGTTCTTTATATTTTTCAAGTAAAGATTTATCTAACGATCCAGCGTTAACTCCTATTCTAATAGAAGTATTATAATCTTTTGCAGCTTTAACAACTTCAATAATTCTATCTTTTGAACCAATATTTCCTGGATTGATACGCAAACATGCAGCGCCATATTTTGCTGCTTCTATAGCTCGTTTATAGTGAAAATGTATATCAGCAACTATTGGTATCGTTGTTTCTTTTGTGATTATTTTTAATGCTCTAGTGGACTCTTCATCTGGACATGAAACTCTAACAATATCTGCACCAGCATCTTTTAGTTCTTCAATTTGTTTTAACGTAGATTTTACGTCTGAAGTTAACGTGTTAGTCATTGATTGAACGCTTATTAATTCATTTCCCCCAACTTTAACGTTTCCTACTTGTATTACTTTTGTCTTTCTTCTTGTAATTGATCTATGTGGTCTAATTTCCATATTAATCCAAATCAAAAATACTATGCAATTTTTTTACTGCTTTCAAAGTATCTTCCTCTTTTATAATTACAGAGATTTTAATTTCAGAAGTAGAAATCGCTAAAATATTAATATTCTGATCGGCTAAAGCTCTAAACATTTTATAAGTCACACCTGGAGTTGTAACCATTCCCGCACCTACTATAGAAATTTTTGAAACCTTATCATTTTGGGTAAAGTTTTTAAATTTAATTTTTTTATTACTTTTTATGATTTCTAAGGTTTTTTTTAAATCATCTCTTTTGATTGTAAAAGTCAAATCAGTAGTTTTACCATCTGATGATATATTTTGAATAACCATATCAACATTAATTTGATTTTTTTGTAAAGGTTCAAATATATCAGCAGCAACACCAGGCTTGTCTTCAACGTTAGAAAGAGTTATTTTAGCATCATCTTTGGAATAGGCTACTCCAGTAACAACTTTGTCATAATTCATGCTTTCATCATTAATAATTTCAGTTCCTTTTCTATCGCTAAAAGTTGACCTTACTTCAATGGGTATATTATTTAACATAGCCGTTTGAACAGCGGCTGACTGCATAACTTTTGCTCCAAGTGAGGATAGTTCTAGCATTTCTTCGTATGAAATTTTGTTAATTTTTTTAGCTACTGGAATTTTGTTTGGGTCACTTGAGTAAACACCATCAACATCTGTATAAATTTCACAAGAATCTGTTTTAAATATTTTTGCTATTGCGACTGCAGTAGCATCTGATCCTCCTCGACCAATAGAAGTGATATCTCCTTTTTTAGATATTCCTTGAAAGCCCGGTATCACAGCTACTCCCTTTTCAGATAAGTAAGTATTAATATTTTTTACATTCATACTTACTATTCTTGAATTAGTGTGATCTCCTTCTGTCATAATTGGGATTTGCCAATTCATCCAAGATTTAGATTTAATTCCTAAATTATTCAATGCTCCAGCTAAAAGTGCGCAAGAAACTTGTTCACCAGACGTAATTAATACATCGAATTCTCGTTTGTCAAAATTTGGTGATATCTCTTTTGCCTGGCTAATTAGTTGATTTGTCTTACCAGCCATTGCTGATACAACAACTATTATTTCATTGCCTTTTTCAAATTCAGCCTTAATTATATTTGCCGCATGTAAAATTCTGTCAATTGAGCCAACAGAAGTGCCACCAAATTTTAATACTTTTTTTGTCATAGTAAGATAAATATAATGTTAAATACGTTAAAATTAAGATATTTAAAATATAGTTTAGATACAAATGACTACAATAAATAAAGAAGAAATTCAAAAGTTTTCAAAACTTGCTGAAGAATGGTGGGATGTAGAAGGTAAATTTAAACCTCTTCATAGGTTTAATCCCATAAGAATCGAACATATTTTAGAGTTATGTTCTAATAATTTTGGCTTTGATTTAAAAAACAATAAACCTTTAAAAAATTTAAAAATTTTGGACATAGGTTGTGGGGGAGGATTAATAAGCGAACCAATGGCTAGATTGGGTGCCGAGGTTACAGGTATTGATGCTTCCTCAAAAAATATTGAAATAGCAAAAATTCATTCAAAAAAAAGTGATCTCAAAATAAAATATTTAAATTGTAGTCCAGAAAAAATGAGTGATGAAAATAAATTTGATATAGTTCTTAATCTAGAAGTAGTTGAACATGTTGAAAATTTAGACCTTTATCTTAAGTCATGCTCGCAGTTAATTAAAAGTGGAGGACTAATGTTTACAGCAACTCTTAATCGAACTTTTACGTCTTACATTAAAGCTATCATTGGTGCTGAGTATATTTTAAGATGGCTTCCTATTGGCACTCACGATTGGAATAAATTTTTAAAACCTGAAGAACTTGTTGATAAAATTTCTAATTTAAATTTTAAAATTGAAAGCATAAAAGGTCTTGAATTTAATATTCTTACTAATAAATGGAAAAAAGGTGAAGATCTTTCGGTAAATTATATAATAACTGCAAAAAAAAATTAATTATCCTTTTCTACCCAAGGTACACTTATCAAATTTATTCCTTCTTCTCTTAGTTCTTCTCTTTCTTTAGAAGTAGTTGTACCGTATATATTTTTTTTAGTATTCTTGTCATAATAAACCTGCCTAACCTTACTGGCAAATTTGTCGCCCACAAATTCAAAATTTTTCTCCACATACTTCCTTAATTTTAGAAGATCATTTTTTACTTTTAAATATTCATCTTTATTGGAATTGTTAAGTTCAAAGCTTTTTTTTGAGCTTAAAACTCTCGGTGCCATAAGTGACTTTTGAATATCTTTTGAACTGCAGAAAATACACTCTAAAAGTTTTTTTTTATTTAATTTTTCGAATTCCTTTGAGTCAGAGAACCAACTTTCAAATTCATGTTTATTACTACATTTTAGGTTATATTTAATCATAACTAATAATTAATAATTAATAATTTTTTTATACTTTTCAAGTCGGATTTCTATAGTCTGAATTAATATCAATATAATCATGAGTAAAATCACAAGTATAACATTCGAACTTTTCATGCCCTAAATTTAAGTCCACATCGATTAAAATAGAGTCCCACTTCATATATTCTTTTAATTTTTTCTCATCATAGCTGTTTGAAACTTTTCCATTTTCAGCTACGAGAAATTCACCAAATTTGATATTCAGTTTATGCGGGTCTACCCTTTCACCTGATTTACCTATACCCATTATAATTCTTCCCCAATTTGGATCTTCACCAGCTATAGCGGTTTTTACTAGAGGTGAATTTGCAATCGAAAAGCAAATTTTTTTAGCACTTGTGATTGATTTTGCATTATGAACTTTTATTGTTATAAATTTTTTAGCACCTTCACCATCAACTATAATTTGTTTTGCTAAGTTTAAACAAAGATTTTTTAAAGCCATTTCAAATTTTTGCATAATAGGGTCTAACACTGTTCTATTTTGTCCTATTTTAATTTTTTTTGTTGAAAATATTGTGACCATATCATTTGTAGATTGGTCACTATCTACAGTTATTGCATTAAATGTACTTGCAACAGTTTTTTTAAGTAACATTCTAAGTAAATTAGGTGCTATGTCTGCATCTGTAAAAATAAAAGATAACATTGTTGCCAAATTTGGCGCAATCATTCCAGAACCTTTTGCAACACCAGCGATTTTTATTATCTTGTTCCCAATTGTAAACTCTTCATAGGCAAGCTTAGGTTTTGTATCTGTAGTCATCATCGCTGAAGCAGTTTTTATCCAAATCATTTTATTTTGATCATCTCTTAATTTTTCTGTTAGTTCTGATAAAGAATCATTTATTTTATCTGCGGGAAATGGTTCACCTATTACACCTGTCGAAGCAAAAATAATGTCTTTAATTTTTACTGTCTCAGAAACACCTTGATCTTTTTTTGACTCTCTTATAGTTAAAATTCTTGATAAACTTTTGGCAATTAAATCCAATGATTCTAAGCCTTGCTTACCTGTAAAGGTATTTGCGTTTTTTGTGTTTACTAACAGTGCTTTAACAATTTTTTTATTTGATTTTAAATTCCATGTTAAGGTTTCTGAAACAATGCTGTTTGAAGTAGTAACTGTTGCGTAATTTGCTCCTTCTTTAAAATAAAATAATGTGAGATCATCTCTGCCGTTATTGTATAAATCAGCTGATATTGACGAAAATTCTAAGCCATCTATTGGTTTGAGATCTTGGAACTCACCCATTCTTGACATTTTAGATTTGTTATTTAAGAAGTTTTTTAAATTTATTGTCATATACTATTTAATTTAACTTATAAATGCATATATAGAACTATAATGAACTTATTTACAAGAGCACTTAGTAAAATATTTAAAAGCGGTAATCAACAAGAATTAAATAAAATTAAACCACTGATTAGCGCTATTAATCAAAAAGAAGCTGAAATTTCATTAATCAAAGATAATGAATTTAAAGAGCGTACATTTATTTTAAAGAAAGCATTAAATGAAGGTAGAAAAATTGATGAAGTTTTGCCCGAGAGTTTTGCCTTGGTAAGAGAAGCAGCTAAAAGATCGATCGGTGAAAGACATTACGATGTACAGTTAGCAGGGGGTATTATTCTTCACAGCGGAAAAATAGCTGAAATGAAAACTGGAGAGGGAAAAACATTAGTTTCTACCCTCCCATCTTATTTAAATTCCCTCACGGGTAATGGGGTCCACATAGTTACTGTGAATGACTATTTAGCTAAAAGAGATTCTGAATGGATGAAAAAAATTTATAATTTTCTGGGAGTTTCTGTAGGTTGTATTACCAGTGATTTAGACGATCAGATGAGAAAAAAAAATTATGATTGTGACATTACTTATGGAACAAACAACGAATTAGGTTTCGATTATCTTCGAGATAATATGAAATATGAAATTTCAGATATTGTTCAAAGAGATCATAATTTTTGTATTGTTGATGAAGTTGATAGTATTTTAATTGATGAGTCGAGAACACCTCTAATAATATCAGGTAGAGTTGAGGATAAAAGTAATCTTTATTTAACCGCCAATGACTTTGTAAAAAGACTACAAAAAGATGACTACGATTTAGATGAAAAAAATAAAAATGCAATATTAACTGACAGTGGAGTTGATAAAATTGAAAAGTTATCATCACAAAAAAATTTGCTAAAAAATAATAACTTTTTTGATCCTCAAAATTTAGACTTGGTTCATCATATAAACCAAGCACTTAAAGCTAATTTTTTATTTAAAAAAGATACGGATTATATTTTAAAAGATAAAAAGATAAACATTATTGATGAATTTACTGGAAGAGTATTAAGTGGAAGAAGATTTTCAGATGGTCTTCATCAAGCTATAGAAGCTAAAGAAAATGTAGAAGTTCAAGATGAAAATCAAACCTTAGCCTCTATTACTTACCAAAACTATTTTAGACTTTATAAAAAACTTTCAGGTATGACAGGTACTGCCTTAACCGAGGCAGAGGAGTTTTTTGATATATATAAATTAAATGTGATTTCCGTCCCAACTAATAAGAGTATGGAAAGAAAAGATTTAAATGATGAAATTTTTAGAACAGAGAAAGAAAAGTATGAAGCAATTACAAAAAAAATTATTCAATGTAAAAGCGAAGGTCAGCCTGTCTTGGTTGGAACAACAAGTATAGAGAAATCAGAGAAAATATCTGACTTTTTGAAAAAAAAGCAGATACCTCATAATATATTAAATGCAAAACACCATGAGAAAGAGGCAAATATAATTTCAGAGGCTGGAAAATCTGGAGCAATTACGATAGCTACCAATATGGCAGGTAGAGGAACTGACATTAAATTAGGCGGAA
>MDTD01173666.1_pt1 | contig 10378 bp, 10 predicted proteins | sample 811221 | NCBI WGS metagenome assembly MDTD01 (sample SAMN05326646, study PRJNA326480) | marine metagenome | isolation source: seawater | place: Pacific Ocean: South West | collected 2011
GTTTGCTGAGCCAGCAATAAAATTATTTTTCATCATTATTAAACAATAAATTGCTTCATGAACTGATGCAGCACCTAAAGGATGTCCTGATAAAGATTTAGTTGAACTAATTTTTGGAATATTAGTTCCAAAGGTTTCTTTGACAGCATTTAGCTCTGTAATGTCTCCAACAGGAGTCGATGTTCCATGAGTATTGATATAATCAATCTTATTCTTAGCTGAAGCCATAGCCATTTTCATACATCGTACAGCTCCTTCGCCAGATGGTGCTACCATATCGTATCCATCAGACGTTGCCCCATAACCAGTTAATTCTGCATACATCTTAGCACCTCTTGCTTTAGCGTGTTCGTATTCTTCTAGAACTAAAACTCCACCACCACCAGCAATTACGAAGCCATCTCTAGTTTTGTCATAAGCTCTTGAAGCTGTTTCAGGTGTATCATTGTACTTTGATGACAAAGCTGTCATTGCATCAAACATTGCAGTCATGGCCCAATGTATTTCTTCACTTCCACCTGCAAACACAACGTCTTGTTTACCCATTTGAATTAATTCCATTGAATTACCTATACAATGTCCACTCGTTGCACAAGCTGAACTCATTGTATAGTTTGTTCCTTTTATTTTGAAAGGTACAGCAAGTGTAGCAGATGCAGTGCTGGCCATAGTTCTTGGAACTATGAAAGGCCCCATTAATTTTGGAGTTTTAGCTCTAGTTTTGTCTGCCGCTAAAATTACATTTTCAATTGAGGGTCCACCCGAACCCATAACAATTCCAGTTTTAAAATTACTTACTTCTTTTTCTTCCAATCCAGAGTCTGCAATTGCTTCTTTCATTGCAATGAAATTATAAGCAGATCCCGAGCCCATAAATCTAATTGTTTTTCGATCGATATGATCTTCAAGTTTAATTTTTGGTTTGCCATGCACATGACTCTTTAAATTGTGTTCTTTATATTCTTCACTAAATGTTATACCTGATTTTGAATTTAATAATGATTGGTGAACTTCTTTTTGATTATTTCCTAGGCAAGAAACCACTCCTAATCCTGTAATTACTACCCTTCTCATTATTTAAATAATCCTACCTTTAAACTATCTGCTGAATAAATTTTCTTATCGTCTGCTAAAACAACACCATTAGCAAGACCTACTGTAGTGCCCCCTGGTGACATTATTTTTTTCATATCAATTTCATATCTAACTAATTTTATATTTTGTAAAACTTCTCCAGTAAATTTTACATTTCCAACACCTAAAGCTCTACCTTTACCCGGATTGCCAATCCAACCTAAGTAAAAGCCAACTAACTGCCACATAGCATCGAGTCCTAAACATCCTGGCATAACTGGGTCACCATTAAAATGACAATCAAAAAACCAAAGATCTTTTTTAATATCTAATTCAGCTTTTAGTGAACCTTTTTTGAATGCTCCATTGTTATCATTAATTTCTGTAATTCTATCAAACATCAGCATTGGTGGAAGAGGTAATTTAGCATTACCTGGACCAAATAATTGACCATTACCGCAATTAATTAGCTCATCATATGTATATGAATTTTTTTTCATAAAATTGAGAACTCCTATTTACTTGATTTTATCAACATATAATATACTTTTAATGCTAGTTTAGAACAATTATAACTAACAAGATAATTAACAGTGAAATATATTGAAAAATTAAGAAATTCTGGTTTACGACCTACAAAGCAGAGACTTAAGATATGTGAAGTTTTATTTAGCACTGAAAAAACATTCCATTTTACTATAAACGATCTTGCAAATAAGATTAAGAAACAAGTAAATAATAAAATTTCTTTAGCTACTGTTTATAATACTGTTCACGCTTTTGAAAAGAAGGGATATTTAAAGCAAATTCCTATCAATTCTAATCAAACCTACTTTGATACTAACGTTTCAGATCATCATCATTTTTACGATTTAACAGAGGAAAAGTTAATTGATCTAGAAAATTCTGATGTAGGACCAATAAATATTAAAAAAAAAATCAATGGGAAGAAAATTAAATCAGTAGAGGTTCTAGTCAAACTAGAGGAATAATTTTTTATCATTTGAGCGTCACATTTATCCAATTGACACCTTTTTAGAATCATTATAAACTGACCTAACGACAAATTTAAGGGGAACAATGAGCACTGAAAATTTTAAAAGTAAATCTTTTAAAAAAAATCAATTAAGTAAATGTCCATTTACTGGAGCAGGAACTCCAGCGAAGTTTTCTGCAGGAAGAGGTCAAACAAACAGAGATTTTTGGCCAAACAGTTTGAATCTTAAAATACTCAGCCAACATTCTAGTTTATCCAATCCAATGGATAAAAAATTTAAATATTCAAAAGAATTCAAAAAACTAAATTTTAAAGCTTTAAAAAAAGATTTGAAAAAATTAATGACAGATTCAAAAGAATGGTGGCCAGCTGATTATGGTCATTATGGACCGTTATTTATAAGACTTGCTTGGCATGCTGCAGGGACATATAGAACGGGTGATGGCAGAGGTGGAGCAGGAACTGGAAATCAGCGATTTGCACCATTAAATTCTTGGCCAGACAATGTTAACTTAGATAAAGCAAGACTTCTTTTGTGGCCAATCAAACAAAAATATGGAAATAAAATATCTTGGGCAGACCTTTTTATCCTGGTTGGCAATGTTGCATTAGACTCAATGGGTTTTAAGACATTTGGTTTTGGAGCTGGAAGAGTAGATATCTGGGAACCAGAGGATGATATTTACTGGGGTTCTGAAAAAAAGATGCTAGATGTTAAAAGATACAGTGGAAAAAGAGACTTAGAACAGCCATTAGGTGCTTCTCATATGGGATTAATTTATGTAAATCCTCAAGGACCAGATGCTAATCCTGATCCTTTGCTCGCTGCACACGATATTAGAGAGACATTTGGTAGAATGGCAATGAATGATTATGAAACTGCCGCATTAGTTGCAGGAGGACATACATTTGGTAAATCACATGGTGCTGCATCAGAATCTTATAAAGGTCCTGATCCAGAAGCGTCAAAAATTCAAAATCAAGCTACTGGATGGAACAGCTCTTATAAGACAGGAAAAGGTGTTGATGCAATAAGTAGTGGTATTGAAGGTGCATGGACACAGAACCCAATTAAATGGGATATGGGATATCTTGATTGCCTTTATGGACATGAGTGGGAGCTTACAAAGAGCCCCGCAGGCGCACATCAATGGACACCAAAAAAAAACGGACAGGAAATAAAAATGGTACCTGACGCTCATGACAAGAATTTAATGCACCCTCCAATGATGCAAACAACTGATATTTCATTAAAAGTTGATCCAAATTATGGTCCCATAACAAGACATTTTCATGAAAATCCAAAAGAATTTCATGATGCATTTGCTAGAGCTTGGTTTAAGTTAACTCATAGGGATATGGGCCCTAGAGCTTGTTATCTAGGCAGTGAAGTACCAAAAGAAGAGTTAATTTGGCAAGATCCAATAGACAAACCAAAATATAAATTAAAATCAAAAGATATTAATGTTCTAAAATCGAAATTAATTAAAACAAAATTATCAATTTCTGATTTGGTTTCCACTGCATGGGCTTCAGCGTCGACTTTTAGAGGTTCAGATAAAAGAGGTGGGGCTAATGGTGCAAGAATAATGCTAGAGCCACAAAAGAATTGGAAAGTAAATAATCCATCTAGATTATCAAAAGTTATCTTAGCCTTAAAAAAAATCAAAAAGCAATTTGACAACAAAAAGAAAATTGTCTCTATGGCTGATTTAATAATTTTAGCAGGGGGAGTAGGTATTGAGATGGCAGCTAAAAAAGTTGGATATAAAGTAAATGTTCCATTCTCACCTGGAAGAGGAGACGCAAGGCAAGATCAAACAGATATTAATTCATTTGGCCTGTTAGAGCCTTGTGCAGATGGTTTTAGAAATTATTTAAACGGTGATAAATCATTAGTGTCTGCAGAAGAAAAATTAATTGATAAGGCTCAGCTAATGGGACTTACAGCACCAGAGATGACAGTTCTTATAGGTGGATTACGTGTTCTAGATACTAACTTTGATGGTTCAAAGTATGGTGTTTTTACTAAAAAACCTGGTGCACTAACAAATGATTATTTCATAAATTTGTTGGATATGAATACAAAATGGAAAGAAATAGATAAATCTGAACAGACATTTGTAGGTACTGATCGAAAAACGAATAAAGTAAAATGGAAGGGTACTAGAGTTGACCTTATTTTTGGATCAAATTCTCAACTGAGAGCTTTAGCGGAAGTTTATGCATGTGAGGATTCTCAAGACAAATTTATAAAAGATTTTATTGCCGCATGGGTTAAAGTTATGAATGCGGATCGATTTGATTTAAAGTTAAATTAACTAATAACAGAAAAGAAGAACAAATATATGCCTACAGTAAGCTTTGAGGACTTTTACCAAGTTCCAGAACTTAATTTTGATATTACAAAGTTAAGAGATGATTTGAATAAAATTTTGATAAAAAAAAAATTTAATTCTCCAGGTGTGACTCATTTTGGAGCTATTCCAATTAATCAAATTCCAAATGATGAAAATTCTATTAAAGGAAATAATATAAGAGGAAAATATTGGACTATTGCAGATGATACAGGTAAAGAGGTGTCTAGAGATATAGATATAGATGAGTCAGCATATACTCAGTTAGTGCCTGAATTTGAGAAAACTTATTTTAAAGATGTGTATGAAACTTTAAGTAAAAGATTTAAATTGGGCAGAGTTAGGTTGTTACTTAAAGAACCAAGATCTACTTTAAGCTGGCATAAGGATCCAGAGTGTAGACTTCACGTACCTATTATTACAAATAAAGGTTGTTCAATGGTAATAGAAAATGTAGCAAAACATCTTCCTGCCGATGGAAAAGTATGGATAACAAACAATACAAAATATCACAACTTCTTTAATGGAGGTGAGCAAGCTAGAATACACCTTGTTGCATGTGTATTAGAAAGCCCTTTTAAAAGTTAATGGAACTAACAAGTGGCATATTCAAGGCTACTGGACAGATTTATAAAAATAACAAAGGTTCGATTTTAAGAACTTTTATTTATACAATTGGTCATTTTATAATTGCTATTTCAGTTTTAATGATGGTGGCTAATGTTTCCTTTACAGTAGCACTGACCGACGCAATAGTAGAGCCAATAGCTAACTCAATTTGGTATTTTATCTTAGATAAGTGGTGGGCAAGTAAATCGAAAAATTCCTAAACTATCAGTTGACAGCACCCCAAAGATTTTTTTTATCAACCCAACCTTTTAAAGCTTCAGTTTTGACTTTACACCAATTCTTTTCACATTTTTTAATTATTAGTAATCTTCCTTTTTTAATATTAGCTATTGGCTCTGAAAAAATTGTAGATTTTTTGAATAAAATTTTATCCTCGACAGCAATAACAGAATTAACTTTTTTAAGTTGAGATACATGTATCCACCCACTATTTTTTTTGAAATCAACGATTCTCCTAAAATTTTCTTTTTTGTCTATTTGTTTAATAGGTAAATCTATTTTTTTATAAATATATTTTATTGGAAAATCAAATCCAGGGCCATATCTCACATTTACTTTGTTTTTCTTTAAAGATAAAAATTTATCATTATCAGCGAAAGAAGGAATTTGAAAAAAAATAATTGTTATTATTAGTATGAATAGGTTTTTTTTTAACATTTGCAATTTTTTCGTTTAATAATTTTAACTTTTCTAAATCTTAAATTTAATAAATCTAATATAAGAATTTTTCTATCAAGATTTTCACCTATATTTAATATTTTTTTTAAAACCTCATTAGCTTGAAGTGCCCCAACAGTTCCAGCAATTGTTCCTAGTACACCTTCATATTCACAATTTAAAATATCATCTGAAATTTCATCTTCTTGAAAAAAACATCTTAAACAAGGTGTGTTTTTTATATTAAAATTATAAGTTAATAAATGACCATCAAACTTACTTATTGCACCCACAACAAGAAATTTCTTTAATTTTAATGATTTATCATTGATCAAAAACTTAGTCTTAAAATTATCACTACCATCAATAATAAAATCATATTTTCCAATTATTTTTTCAGCATTTTTATTATTTAGCCAAAGATTATATGTTTTTATAATTGTGTTTGGATAAATTTTATTCAATTTATTTTTAGCACATATAACTTTTGATTTATTTATATCATTTACATCGTAGAGACTTTGACGATGAATATTTGACAAACTAACTAAGTCTTTGTCAACTATTCCAATATTTCCAACTCCTGCTCTAGTAAGAAATTCTGCGGCAGGGCAGCCTAAGCCCCCAGCACCAATAATCAGAACTTTAGCTTTTTTAATTTTTTGTTGCCCTAATGGACCAATATTTTTAAGTATTATTTGTCTTGAAAATCTTTCAACTTCATTTGTGTCTAACTCTTTTCTCATTTGCCTGTTGAGCCAAAGCCACCCTCACCTCTTACAGTAGCGGGTAATTCCTCGGTTTCTTGAAGTTCCATTTTAATCACAGGGGTTAAGATCATTTGAGCGATGCGATCTTTATTTTTGATTACAAAATCTTCATTGCCATGATTATAAATAATAACCTTTATTTCCCCCCGATAGTCACTATCAATTGTTCCAGGGGTATTAAGCACACTTATATTGTTCTTAACGGCCAATCCTGATCTAGGTCTTATTTGAATTTCATAATCATCAGAAAAAGCTAATGATAAACCTGTCGGAATTAAGCTTGAGGATTTAGGTTTAACAGTTATATCTGATTTTAAAAAGGCCATTAAGTCCATTCCAGAGGCACCAGCTGTTTTATATATTGGTAATTTTACTTTAGGGGAAAGTTTTTTAATTAATACTTTTACCATTAAGATAATTGATTATTTACTCTTTCCACTATTTCTTCAGATATTAATATTTTATTCTTTAAGGACAATTTTTCATTTTTATTATTTTTGTAAAAAATTGTTACTTCATTTAAATTAGATCCAAAACCTTTTCTTGGATCTGAAACGTCATTAGCAATGATCATGTCACAATTTTTATTTTTTAATTTATTAATTGCGTTATTTTCTAAATTATTAGTCTCAGCTGCAAATCCTATAACTAATTTTGGTCGCATTGAATTATGATTAGAAACAAAACTTAAAATATCTACGTTTTTTTCTAGTTTGATAGTTAATTCTTCTGTTTTTTTTATTTTTATATCACTTTTTTCAATAACTCTGAAATCTGCAACTGCAGCAGCTAAAATAGCTACGTCAACAGGTAAATTCTTTTGAGTTTCTTTAAACATCTGTTCTGCCGTCTCAACTTTAATGAGTTTAATTTCATCATCAATTTTAAGATCTGTTGGACCAGATATCAGAGTTGTTTGGTAGCCATTTCTTGATAATGATTTTGCTATTTCATATCCTTGTTTGCCACTTGATTTATTGGTAATAAATCTCACGGGATCTATATATTCAAGAGTTGGACCTGCTGTAACTAACGCTTTTAATTTACTATTCTTGTTAATCAAAAATAAATAATCATTAATTTTTTTTACAATATCTATTGGCTCTGTCATTTTGCCTTTTCCATATTCTCCACAAGCCATTTCCCCGATTTCTGGACCTATTATTTTGTAAGAGTAGGTTTTTAAAATTTCCAAATTTTCTATCGTAGAAGCATGTTCCCACATCCTTACATTCATTGCAGGAACTAAAAAGATTGGTTTATTAGATGCTAAAATAACTGTTGAGGCCAAGTCTTCAGATGAACCTTTAGCAAGTTTTGAAATAGTATTTGCTGTGACTGGCTGTACTAGAATTAAATCTGCCCATCTTGACAATGCAATATGATCCATTTCAGTTTCATTTTCAACATTGAATAAATCTTCATAAACCTTGCCTTGAGATAGGGATGCTACTGATAATGGTGTTACAAATTCTTTAGCACTGCTAGTAAGAATTGATTTTATTTCACATCCACTTTTTTTTAAAATTCTAATTGTTTCAAGACTTTTGTATGCAGCAATCCCACCACAAATAATTAAGAGTATTTTTTTATCTTTTAAATTTTTCATCGAATGAATTAAAATACTAATAGACTAATAATTACAACTGCTAAAATTCCAATAATAGATTGATTTCTAAATGCCAACATCTCTGATTTTTTATTGTTTAAAGCGGTGTAGGAGTTTGTATTTTGAGGTATTTGACCACTTGCTAAATAAGTTAAAGCCTGGTTAGCCTTATCCATAATTTCAGGAAGTTCTGGCAATCTTTTAATAACTTCTGATGTATTTTGAAAAGTTTCATTAATTGCGTTTAAAGGATCTTTAGTTTCTTTCAACCAATTTTCCAAAACAGGTTTAGAAGTTGTCCAAATATTTGTTTCAGGATTAAGTTTTCTCGCAACACCCTCAACTACCACCATGGTTTTTTGTAACATTAATAGCTGTGGTTGAGTTTGCATGTTAAACTTTTCTGTAACATCAAATAATTGTTTTAAAAGTTTTCCTCCAGAAATATCTTTAACTGCTTGACCAAAAATTGGTTCTCCTATGGACCTTAATGCTTGTGCTAAATCATCTAAAGGTACTTGTTTTGGAACTAAACCTGCAATTAAATGAACTTCTGCAACTTTTTTGTAATCTCTTTGAATAAATCCAAATAAAATTTCAGCTAAGAATCTTTTGCTCATTTTATCAAGACGCCCCATTATACCAAAATCTATTGGAACAATTTGTCCATTAGTATCCACAAAAATATTTCCTTGATGCATATCTGCGTGGAAAAAACCATCTCTCACAGCATGCGTTAAAAAATGTTGTATAATATCTTCAGCAATTTTGTTTGTATCAATATTCTGGTTTTTGAGTTTTTCAGTTTCTCTAATTGATACTCCATCAACCCAGTCTAGAGTCATCACATTTTCACTTGTAAAGTTCCAATAGATTTGAGGAACTCTAAAACCCGCATCATTCTTTGTGTTATCAGCATATTCATTAGCAGCTGCTGCTTCAAATCTAAGATCCATTTCAAGATTAGTTATTTCTTTTAATAAAAATACAACTTCGACTAATTTTAATCTTTTCGTTTTTTTAACTACAGATTCGATTAAAAAAGCAAACAACATCATTGCATCAATCTCTTCATTAAAGATTTTTTTTATGTCTGGTCTTAAAATTTTTATAGCCACATCTTTAATAGTACCATTGTCATTTATTTGAGCTTTATGAACTTGTGCTATTGATGCGGCAGCAACTGGCTCACTTAAATCGATGATAGAGTTAAAAGTATCTTCACCAAGATCTTTTCTTATAATTTCTTTAGCTTGATAAATAGAGAAAGGGGGAAGTCTATCTTGTAAATTTTCAAGTTTTTTTGACAATTCTTCACCAATTATATCAGGTCTAGTTGCAAGAAACTGTCCAAGTTTAATAAAAGTCGTACCCATAGATTCTAGCGCACTAGATAATCTTTCACCTTCATTTTTATTTAAATCTGTTTGTTTATTTTTAGAGATAGAAAATGCTAAAATTTTAAATAAAATTTTTATAAATAGAGGAGGTTCTTTAAATTTAGATGTAATTTGGAGGATATCTGATTTTGCGACTTTTCTCCCTAATTTAAATAAAGTAATTATCTTTTTAAACATTAAAATTTCCAGCCACTATGAATAGAAACAATACCACCTGATAAATTACGGTATGAACATTTTTTAAATTGATTTTTTTTCATAATCAATATCAGCTCCTCTTGATTTATAAAATTTTCAATACTTTTCACTAAGTATTCATAGGGTTCTTTTGTACCCACAACCATTTTCCCTATCAAAGGGATTAATTTAGAATAATTTTTGTAAAAAAAATTTAAATTGGAATTTTGTATTTTAGAAAATTCTAGACATAAGAAAAGTCCTCCAGGTTTAAGCACTCTATATGCTTCAGATAAAGCTTTATCAATATTTTTTGTGTTTCTTAATCCAAAACTAATAGTGTAATAATCAAAAGAATTTTCTGAAATAGGAAGTTTTTCTGCAGGAGCAATAATCCAATTTATATTTTTATATTTATTTAATTTCTTCTTCCCTTTAGCAATCATACTTTTATTAGGGTCAACACAAGAAATATTATTCTCAATTTTTGTATTATCCAAAAATAATTTCCCTACATCACCCGTACCACATCCAACATCTATTAAATTGCTATTTAAAGATGGGTTCATCATATTGATTAACTTTTTTTTCCAATTTCTGTGAACACCCAGAGACATAAAATCATTCATTAGATCATATTTATCGTAAACTTGATCAAATACACTTTGAACTAGCCCTTTTTTATTTTGAAGATATTGTTGCATAAA
>MDTD01123376.1_pt1 | contig 10377 bp, 9 predicted proteins | sample 811221 | NCBI WGS metagenome assembly MDTD01 (sample SAMN05326646, study PRJNA326480) | marine metagenome | isolation source: seawater | place: Pacific Ocean: South West | collected 2011
TATAAATTCAAAGCAGAACAAGTATCAACTGTTTTAAATGAAATCACTTATCAGGTAGGTCGTACAGGAGCTATTACACCAGTTGCTAATCTTGAACCTGTTCTTTTGGCAGGGACAGTTGTCAAACGAGCTTCATTACATAATGCAGACCAAATCTCAAAACTTGACATTAGAGTAGGAGATAAGGTATATGTTGAAAAGGGAGGAGAGATAATTCCTAAAATTGTTGGAGTTGCTCTAAAGGAAAGGAATTTATTTTCTCAGCCTACATTATATATTAGTCATTGTCCTGAATGCAATACATTATTGATAAGGTCTAAGGGTGATGCTAAACATTATTGTCCAAACGACTTGATGTGTCCACCTCAATTAAAAGGCAAGTTTGAACATTTTATAAGCAAAAAGGCTATGGATATAGATGGCATTGGCCCTGAAACGATTGATCTGCTTTTTGAAAATCAACTTATTACTTCAATTCCAGATTTATACGAACTTAAAAAAGAAGATTTATTACCATTTAAAAAAGAAGGTGATAAATGGGCATCTAATATTATTGAGGGCTTGGAACAATCAAAAGCCATTCCATTTGAACGTTTATTATTTGCTCTTGGAATTAGATATGTTGGAGAAACAGTTTCTAAAGTATTGGTTAAAGAATTTCAACATATAGACCATTTAATTACTGCTGATAAAGAACGCTTGGAAAATGTTGATGAAATAGGTAAAAAAATAGCAGAAAGTTTAGTACTATATTTTAAAAATAAAGAAAATATAAAGCTTATTGATAGATTGAAAAATCAAGGTTTATGTTTTGAAATAGGTGAAGAAAGTAAAGCTATTTCATCTCAGTTATCAGGTATGTCAATTGTAATTTCTGGCGTTTTTACTCATTTTTCGAGAGATGAGCTTAAAAAAATAATTGAACAATATGGAGGAAAAAATATTAGTTCAATTTCTAAAAAAACTACATTTGTAGTAGCTGGTGAAAATATGGGACCTAGCAAACTTCAAAAGGCTGAAAAGTTAAATATTCCTATATTGTCCGAAAATGAATTCATTAAAAAGATTAGTTAATGCATATTCAATTTGTTGAAAATATAAAGCAAAAAGTTGGTGATTATGTTTTTAGACGTGATTTAAAATACAATGAAAGAAAGCGACAAGTTCATAATTTAAATACAGCTAAATCTATAGGAATACTTTATGATGCTACTGATTTAAATGATATGATGCTTGTGAGCGAATTTGTCAATGATCTTTTCAAAACAAAAAAAGATGTTAAAGCTTTAGGTTTTGTGAATAGAAATGAACTTACACATCATCATATGCCTATGCTGCAATTTGATTTTTTCTTTTTGAAAGATTTGAATTGGTATTATAAGCCACAAAATTATATTATCAAAAATTTTTTAGAAAAAGAATATGATATACTTATTAATTTCTGCACAAGCAATTGTGTGCCAGTTAAATACCTTGCAGGTAGTTCAAAAGCTAAATTCAAAGTTGGTAAATACGAAAAAGATTTATCCATATATGATATGATGATTGATATCAAGGAAGATAATTTATCTTCTTTAATTTATGAAATTAAACATTATTTAAATTTAATTAATAAAAAAAATGAACAATAAAATTAGTGGTACCGGAGTAGCATTAGTGACTCCAATGAAATCTGATTTAACTATTGATTTTAATGCATTAAATAATTTAGTAAATCATTGCATAGATGGGGGCGTTGATTTTTTAGTTGTTTTAGGAACAACAGGTGAAAGTGTAACACTTTCAATTGAAGAAAAAAAATTAGTTTTAGATTGTGTTAAAAAGTCTAACAATAATAGATTACCCATAGTTTTAGGTCTTGGTGGTAATAATACTGATTACATAATAAAATCTTTTTCAACTTACAATCTTGAAGGAGTTGATGCTATTTTATCTGTTTCTCCTGCTTATAATAAGCCTACTCAAGAAGGTATTTATCAACATTTTAAAGCTATTTCTAAATATTCGCCTTTGCCTTTAATTATATATAATGTGCCCGGCAGAACATCATCTAATATAAACGCTAAAACTACATTAAGACTAGCTTACGATTTTGATAATATAATAGCTATAAAAGAAGCAAGTGGTGATATTGAGCAAATTATGGAAATCATTTCTAAAAAACCAATTGACTTTATGGTTCTTTCTGGAGATGATGCTATTACACTTCCTATTATTCTAATGGGAGGTGATGGTGTTATTTCAGTTTTGGGCCAGGCCTTACCAAAAGATTTTTCTTCTATGGTAAAATATGGTCTTGAAGGTAATTTAAAAGCCTCTAAAGAATTACATTACAAGATATTGGGTTTTGTTGATCCACTATTCAAAGAGGGAAATCCAGCGGGAGTGAAGACATTACTTAATTTAAAAGGAATTTGTAAAGATGGGGTAAGATTACCATTAGTCAAGTCTTCGGAAACATTGAGATCTATTCTCGTACAAGAGTTGAACAAATTAGTCTAAAAGCTAGCTAATTTTTCAGAAATATATTCTCCCTTTTCTAGCTTATCTTTAATTGAACTAAAGGATTCTATTGTATAGTTTACATCATCAATAGTATGAACTGCAGTAGGAATAAGTCTCAAAAGAATTACATCTTTAGGAACAACAGGGTAGGTAACAATAGAGCAGAATATACCGTAGTTTTCTCTTAAATCTAAAGTTAGGTTAGTAGCTTCACCAACACCTCCGGATAAATAAACAGGAGTAACAGCAGATTCAGTATTACCTAAATTAAAACCAGCTTTTCTTAGTCCAGACTGCAGGCTATTAGCAATTTTCCACAAATTATCTTTTAATTCAGGTTTTGATTGAAGAATTTCTAAACGTTTAATAGCACCAATTGTGATTGGTAGTGGTAATGATTTCGCAAAAATTTGTGACCTCATGTTATATCTTAAATATTCTATAACATCTTCAGTAGAAGATATAAATGCACCTATACTTGCCATAGATTTTGCAAATGTGCCAAAGTAAATATCTATTTCCTCATGACATCCTAAATGTTCTCCCGCTCCATAACCTGTTTTGCCCATTGTACCAAATCCATGTGCATCGTCAACTAGAAGACGGAAATTATACTTTGATTTTAGGTTAGTAATTTCCTTTAACTTTCCCAAATCTCCAGACATTCCGAAAACACCTTCAGTTATAACTAAAATGCCGCCATCAGTTTCATCGGTTATTTTTTGTGCTCTTTGTAATTGCTTCTCAAAATTTAGAATATTATTGTGAGGAAAAACAAATCGTTTTCCTTGATGAAGTCTAACGCCATCTATTATACATGCATGGCACTCACTGTCATAAATAATAACATCTTTTCTATCTACTAATGCATCTATAGATGACATTATTCCTTGATATCCAAAATTCAATAAAATTGTATCTTCTTTTTGTGTAAAATCAGATAGCTTATTTTCTAATTCCTCGTGAAATTTAGTATTTCCAGACATCATTCTTGATCCCATAGGATATCCTAAGCCCCAATCTTTAGAAGCTTTTTCATCGATTTTTCTTACCTCATCTAAATTTGAAAGACCTATGTAGTTATTAATACTCCAAACTAAAACTTCTTTACCCCTAAACATCATTTTATTAGAAATTTCACCTTCTAATTTTGGAAATGTAAAATAACCATGAGCATCTTTTGCATGTTTTCCTAAAGGGCCTCTATTGTTTTTTATCTTTTGAAAAAGATCCATAAAAAAATAAATATGACTTTGCAAAAATAATCAATACTATTAATCTCACAAAATAGATTTTAAACTATGTAAAATAAATTATTTTATAAGTCGTTCCATTTACTATCTTTGTATAGATTATTTTTATATGAAAAATTTCTTTTATATTATTTTAACTTTTTTCCTTTTCTCATGCAATGGTTATCAGAAAATTATAAAGAGTAATGATATTGAACTAAAATATGTAATGGCAAAAAAGTACTATGAAGAAAATGAATACTTTAAAGCACTTCCAATTCTTGACGAATTACATACTCTTATGAAAGGCACTAACAAAGCCGAAGAAATTGATTATTTACTTGCATATACTCATTATGGTTTAGGTTCTAATATGCTAGCAAGTTATAAATTTAAATTATTTACTTTAACATACCCATACAGTAAATACAATGAAGAATTATCCTATATGTCCGCATATTGTTACTTTTTAGAATCACCGAAATATTCTTTAGATAAAACAAATACACAAAAAGCAATTCAAGAACTTCAAGCATTCATTGATAAATTTCCAAATAGTGAAAAAGTTGCTGAATGTAACTTACTTATTGATGATTTATCATTAAAAATACACAAAAAAGTATTTAGTATTGCAAAGTTGTATTACGATATAGAAGATTACAATGCGGCAATAACAGCCTTAAACAACCTTGTAGCAGATTATCCAACTATAGACAATCAATCAGAAATTCAATTTTTAATTTTGGACTCAAATTACAAATTAGCTAGTAATAGTATAGATAGTAAAAAAATGGAACGTATCAATAATACAATTGCATCATATTTATTTTTTGCTAAAAATTTTCCTGAGGACACAAGAATAAAAGATGCAAAAATTATTTATGAAAAATCGATTAAACAACTAGAAAAATTCAATAATGACAGACTTTAAAAAATCAAAAGCACCAAATACCACTGAAACTAAAAATATTAAAGAAATGGCTAATCGAACTGGAAATATGTACGAAGCCGTAGCTATAATGTCAAAGCGAGCTGTTCAAATCAATAAAGATATTAAAGAAGAGTTATTATCTAAATTAGCGGAATTCGCTACACCAAGTGAATCTATTGAAGAAATTTTTGAAAATAGCGAGCAAATAGAGGTTTCTAAGTTTTATGAAAGACTTCCAAAAGGAACACTTATTGCAGTTCAAGAATTTTTAGAAGAAAATATTTATCATAGAAATGCTAAATTAGATAACGAAGAAGACAGTATCTAATGTCTTTTTTTAGAGATAAAAATGTTATAGTTGGTGTAACTGCAAGCATTGCAGCATATAAATCTACTTTTTTAATTAGAGAATTTGTTAAAAAGGGTGCAAATGTTAGGGTTATACAGACACCTGAATCTCAACAATTCATTACTCCTTTAACATTATCGACATTATCCAAAAATCCTGTACTTATTGAAATTACTAAAGAAAATGGGAAGGTTTGGAATAATCATGTTGAAATTGCTCTTTGGGCTGATTTATTTATAATTGCTCCTGCAACTGCTAAAACTCTTTCAAAAATGGCTGATGGTAGATGTGATAACTTACTAATTTCTACATACCTTTCGGCAAAGTGTCCTGTTTTTTTTGCTCCTGCAATGGATTTAGATATGTTTAAGCATCAAAGTACACAAGAAAATATAAATAAGCTTGAGTCCTATGGTAACTTCTATATTCCTCCTGGCGATGGCGAATTAGCAAGTGGCTTGACTGGAAAAGGAAGAATGGCAGAGCCAGATGATATAATTGCAGCTATCGAAAAAAAAATTATAGATAAACTTCCTTTAAATAGTAAAAATGTCCTTATAACAGCAGGGCCAACTTACGAATCAATTGATCCTGTTAGATTTATTGGTAATTATTCTTCAGGTAAAATGGGATTTTCAATTGCTGAATCTGCAGCTAATTTAGGTGCAAATGTTACATTGATTTCCGGACCAACAAATCAAAAATTAATAAATACTAATATTAATTTGATCAATGTAGTTAGTGCAAAAGAAATGTTTGAAATGTGTATGGAAAAATTTAAACATAATGAAATTATTATAATGAATGCTGCTGTAGCCGACTATACACCAAAAATTCCTTCAAAAAATAAAATTAAGAAGAAAGATCAAAATTTAATACTTGAATTAGTTAAAACAAAGGACATCCTAGAAGCTTTAAGTCAAAATAAATCTTCAGAACAGTTACTTGTTGGTTTTGCTTTAGAGACTAATAATGAAATTGATAATGCCAAAGAAAAGCTCAACCGTAAAAAATTAGATTTTATTGTTTTAAATTCTTTGAATGATAAAGGAGCAGGTTTTATAAATGATAATAACAAGATAACTATCATTGATAAAAATAATAATATATTTAAATTTGACTTAAAATCTAAGCAAAAAGTAGCTGATGATATTATTAACCATATTATAAAATATTATAATGATTAGACTTTTAATTTCATTAATAGTTTTATTGACTTTTTTTAGTATTTCTCATTCTCAAGAAGTTTTATGTAATATTAGAGTTGTTCCCAAAAGTGATTTACCTATTAGTGACAGGCAAAAACTTCAAACACTTCAAAAGTCAGCTAAAGAATTTATCAATAATAGGAAATGGACTAATGAAATTTTTAAAGATGAAGAGCGAATAGAATTTAATCTTTCATTTAATATTCTTGAAAAAATATCAACAGACAGATATTCAGGAACTTTACAAGTTCAATATTCTCGACCAGTTTTTAAAAGTTCTTATTATTCACCAATTCTAAATTATTTAGATAAAGAAATTGAATTTGATTTTATAGATACACAACCTATAGAATTTAATGAAAATACGCATACTTCAAATTTATCTTCTATTTTATCTTTTTATACTAATATTATTATTGGACTTGACTACTCTACTTTTAGAGATAATGGTGGAAGTATTTATTTCCAAAAAGCAAAAAAAATTGTTGAAAATGCTCAATCTGCACCTGAAAATGGATGGAAAGCATTTGAAAGTAATAAAAATAGATTTTGGTTGTCAGAGGAACTTCTTGATTCAAAATATAACATTTTTCAATCTGCTTTATATAATTACCATAGAAAAGGTTTAGACATGATGCATGATGATAATGAAAAGGGTAGGGAATTTATTACTGAAAGTATTGAAACTTTGAGAAAGGTAAAGCAAATTAATCCAACATCATTTATCCTTCAAATATTTTTTAATGCAAAAGCAGACGAAATTTCTAGTATTTATTCTAATGCTTTTCAAGATGAAAAAAATAGAATCTATAAACTTCTAACTCAAATTGACCCTGCTAATATAAATAAGTACAATAAGATCAAGGAGCAAAATTTAACTAATTCACCTAATGGTCGTATTTCACTGCCAAATTAAGTTATGTTAAATAGATTATATATTAATAATTATGCACTCATTGATGAATTATCCATCGATTTAAAACCTAATTTTACATCAATTACAGGTGCAACAGGTGCAGGTAAATCAATTTTAATTTCTGCTTTAGGATTAATATTAGGAGAAAGATTTGAAATGAAAGCGATTGCTAATATTGATAAAAAATGCATAGTTGAAGGTGAATTTACTATTACAAATTATAATTTAGAAACTTTTTTTGTTGAAAATGATTTAGACTATATTAATCCTACTTTTATAAGAAGAGAAATAACTCCATCTGGAAGAACAAGGTCTTTTATAAATGATACGCCGGTCAGTTTAAATCTTCTAAAAATTTTAGGCTCATTACTAATAGATATTCATTCTCAACATCAAACACTCCTTTTAAATTCAAAAGACTATCAATTAAAATTGGTTGATACATATTGTAATCATTTTGATTTAGAATTAAAATTTAAATCTGAGTTCAAATCATATATTGATAAAAAAAACAAGTTAGAAGAGTTAGTTGAAAATGAAAAACAAATATCTAGAGAATTTGATTATAAAAAATTTTTGTTTGATGAGTTGGAAGAAGCCAATATAACCTTTGAAGATAAGCTTATCGAAGAAGAATTAAATAAGCTTGAAAATTTTGAAGAAATTCAGCAAAAATTGAATCATATTCTTAAAATTTCTGACACTAATGATTTATCAGTAACCTCATTACTTTCCAACATTGTAATAACATTAGATAGTATTAGAAAAAATGATTCTAATATTGAAGCTTTAAGCTCTAGACTTAATAGTGTATGGATAGAATTCAAAGATTGTATTTCAGATTTAGAAAATTTATCCTCAAAATATAATATTGATTTTAGCTCAAGAGATTTATTATTACTACAAGAAAGAAATAATTTAATTAGTAAATTACTACAAAAACATAATGTAAATAACGTTGAAGAATTATTAGAAATTCATTCAAACCTATCAAAAGATTTAGAAAATTATTTTAATGTTGATAATTCTATTGAATTACTTAAAAAAGAATGTGAAAATGCTTATAAAAGTGCATCAGGAATAGCTAATAAAATTACAAAAAATAGGTTAAATGTATTGCCAAAGATTGAAAATGAATTAAATTCTCTACTTTCTAATTTAGGTATGCCAAATGCAAGAGTTAAAATTTTAACTAATTCATTTGAGAAATTAAATATTAAGGGTTACGAAAATTTTATTTTTTCTTTCTCATCAAATAAAGGTGTAAAGCCTATGGAAATTTCCAAAATAGCCTCAGGGGGTGAATTATCACGACTGATGTTATGTTTTAAATATATTCTTGCTAGTAAAACTAATTTACCTACTGTAATTTTTGATGAGATTGACTCCGGCGTTTCCGGAGAAATAGCTCATAAAATGGCAGATTTGATGAATCGAATGTCAAATTCAATGCAAGTTATAAGTATAACCCATCTTCCACAAGTTGCAGCTAAGGGATCTGTTCATCTATTAGTTTCTAAAATAGAATCATCAAATAAAGAAAAAACAATTATTAAGGAATTAACATCTGATGAAAGAATTCATGAGTTAGCAAAAATGCTTAGTGGTAAATCGATAACAGATTCTTCATTGAGTAATGCTAAAGATTTATTAAATGCTTGATAATTAGTTTATATTTGTAATTAACAATTTAATCATAAAATGTCAAATAATTTATTACAAGGTAAAAAGGGTTTAATTTTTGGTGCATTAGATAGTAAATCTATAGCTTGGAAAGTTGCTGAAAATTGTCAGGAACAAGGCGCTAAATTTGTATTAACAAATGCTCCTATTGCAATGCGAATGGGTACAATTAACGAATTAGCTGAAAAAACTAATTCTTCAATAATTCCAGCTGATGCAACATCAATAGATGATATTGAAAGCCTAATTTCTAAATCTATGGAAATATTAGGAGGTAAGTTAGATTTTATATTACATTCAATAGGAATGTCTGTCAACGTAAGAAAAGGAAGGCATTATACAGATCAAAACTATGATTTTACAATTAAAGGATTAGATGTTTCTGCGATTTCTTTTCATAAAGTAATGCAGTCAATTTGGAAACTTGACGCAATTAATGATTATGGTTCTATTTTAGCTCTCTCTTATATTGCTGCTCAACGAACATTTCCAGACTATAATGATATGGCTGACAATAAATCTTTTCTAGAAAGTATTGCTAGAAGTTTTGGTTATCATTTTGGTAAAAGAAATAATGTTAGGGTAAATACAATTTCTCAATCTCCAACGATTACAACAGCAGGAAGTGGAGTTAAAGGTTTTGATGGGTTTTTTAAATATGCAGAACAAATTTCACCATTAGGCAATGCTTCTGCAGATGACTGTGCAAAATATTGCGTTACATTATTTTCAGATTTAACTAAATCTGTTACAATGCAAAATTTATTTCATGATGGCGGTTTTTCAAATACTGGTGTAAGCGAGGAGGTTTTAAAAAAATTCCTAAACAAGGATTAAATAATTAATTCATTTATTCTTTATTAGATTTAAGTTTTTTTTCCTTTTTAGGTTTAATTATCTTAATTTTTAATTCTTCCTTATCATTGTCATATGTGATCTTAATTTCATCACCTTCTTTGAGATTTGAATTTACAATCTCATCTGCAATGATATCTTCTAAATATTTTTGTATGGCTCTTTTTAATGGTCTTGCGCCAAATTGTGAGTCATATCCCTTTTCAGCAATAAAGTTTTTTGCTTTTTTGTCTAATGTTAATGTATAACCAAGTTCTATTATTCTTTCAAATAATACTTTAAGCTCGATATCTATTATATTATGTATGTTTTCACTGCTTAATGAATTAAACATTATGACATCATCTATGCGATTTAAAAACTCTGGTGCAAATGCTTTTTTAAGTGCTTTTGCAATAATTCCTTTTGTATCTGAGTCATATGATTCTTTCCTTGCTGATGTTGAAAAACCGACTCCTTGACCAAAATCTTTTAGTTGACGTGAACCTATATTTGATGTCATTATTATAATAGTATTCTTAAAATCTATTTTTCTGCCAAGACTATCTGTCATATATCCGTCATCAAGTACTTGTAAAAGTAAATTAAATACATCAGGATGTGCTTTTTCTACTTCATCTAAAAGTATTATGGAGTATGGTTTTCTTCTAACTTTTTCAGTAAGTTGACCACCTTCTTCATATCCTACATAACCGGGA
>MDTD01168166.1_pt1 | contig 10377 bp, 10 predicted proteins | sample 811221 | NCBI WGS metagenome assembly MDTD01 (sample SAMN05326646, study PRJNA326480) | marine metagenome | isolation source: seawater | place: Pacific Ocean: South West | collected 2011
CTTTCGCTTCTCCCATCAACTGTTACCTCTTCGTTGGCTAAAACAGTACCCAAGGCCGGGCACCAATTTACCGGTGCCTCTGCAAGATAAGCCAGACGAAAACTATTGACGATCTCCTTCTTTCGTTGGGCAGAACATGAGGACCATAATTCATTTTCCTTTATAGTGATGGTTCCATTTTCAAGTTTGGTTTCTAACTCCTTAATTGGACGAGCTCGTTTGAGGTCATTGTCATACCATGAGTTGAATAATTGCAGGAATATCCATTGTGTCCACTTGTAATAATCAAGGTCTGTTGTAGATATAGAACGTCTCGGGTCGTGACCCAATCCCAAACGTTTGAGTTGCTTGCGCATGTTTGTAATATTGGCATTCGTATTTTCGCGTGGGTGCTGCCCCGTTTGTCGAGCGTGTTCTTCCGCCGGAAGCCCAAACGCGTCATAGCCCATCGTGTGAAGAACGTTATGTCCAGTCATCCGCTTATAGCGTGCGAAGACATCTGTGCCAATGAAGCCCAAAGGATGCCCGACGTGAAGCCCAGTTCCCGAGGGATAGGGGAACATATCCATTATGAACAATTTTGGAAGATCAATTCGGCCAGTTGAATCTGACAAAGGTCCGGATGGATTGGGAGCATGATAAGTGCCATCCTCTTCCCACTTACTCTGCCATTTAAGCTCTATATGATTGGCAAGACTTGCATCGTAACGATATTTATAAGTTTCCTCACCAGAGTCCATTGATTAAGAATAGAGGGTTACAGCATGAAATATGCGGTGTATTCTTAGAAAGTGAATTCCACTAACTTCAAAGCTGCCATTTTCGACTACGGAGGCGTAATGGCTAAATCACCACTTGGCCGAGTCGAGATGTTGGCGGATCATTTTGGTGCTGGGAAAGAAATGGTTATGGGGTTAATCCTTGGTCAAAACAGTGACGGTGTAAACCCCTGGTTCGATGCTGAATGCGGCCGCCAACCACTAAATGAAGATTTTGGTCAAAGAATGCAGAAGATTTTTAATAACCATAACCTCACATTTGATTTAAGTTACTTTCGAGGCTGGGTCGCAGATGCAGTAAATGAACCTGATTTAGGTATGGAGCGGGTTGTAAATCAATTAAAAGATGATGGAATTAAAGTAGGACTACTTACCAACTCAGTTCCAGAGTTCTGGCCGGTCATAGAACGGACTATTAATACTAAATTATTTGACTGTATCGTTGATTCCTCACAGGTTGGAATAAGAAAACCTGATGAAAGGATTTACGAATTAACTGCGCGAAAGTTAGGCATGTCGACTAGCTCTTGCGTCATGATTGACGATCTTCATCACAACATAAAAGGCGCTGAGCAAGCTGGAATGGTTGGAATACTCTTCACCTCCTCTGAAGAAACCGAATACGCAATCAAAAGGATCTTTAATTTTTAGCTTTTAGATATTGTCGCTTTCTCTAAAAAAAAACAGCTATTTCCTCTAACGAATAGACGGTAAACGTAGGTACGTTGCCCGACTGCAATTTCAACCGGTTGGGGTTAAACCAGCATGAATCAATACCAAAATTATTTGCACCTGCAATATCGGATGAAAGACTATCGCCAATCATCAAAACCGATTCCTTACGGTCATGATTCAGTAACTCTAATGACGACTGAAAGATTGCTGGATCAGGTTTCGCTAATCCACATTCACCAGATATCAAGATCACCTCAAAATACTGGTAAAGATTGAAATGTTCTAAACGCGCCTTCTGAACAGATTCAAGCCCATTTGTTATTAAGCCCGTTCTTGCTGTTCTTTTGATACGAGCAAGTAACTCCCTTGCCCCAGTATAAAGTTGTCCAAATTTTCCTAGATTATGCTCGTAAAGATCCGCTATTTCACTGGACTGAATTTCTAAATCTAACTCATGACATAATCTGACGAATCGCTCAATCCTAAGTTGCTCGAGTTCGATGGTGTTCTTCTCAAAATCTTTCCAGAGCTTTGTGTTGATAACTTTATACTTATTTAGAACCTCATCAGTAAAGCTAACTGAATAGTGCTCAAATGAAGCTTTTAAAGCCAATTGCTCAGAAAGTGCAGAATCGAGCAAAGTAGAATCTAGATCAAATAAGGCAACTTCGTACGACATTTCTTCAAGCTATACAGAACCTTCTTGGAATATGCGACTGGTATCTTTAAAAAATGAAGGTAACATTATTAGATGAAAGCGAGTCGTAGCGTTCGCAACTTTATGCTAATGACGTCACTCACTTCTGTTTGGGCTTTGATACTTGGAACTGTAGCGCTAACTTCTGTGGCAGCTGAAGAGAAGGACCCAGAGCAGATGCTCCCAGAAACTTCAGAAATAGTTAGCTTTGCCGAGACATCTTCTGGGGAACTCGCACGAAAATTAGCTGGGAAAATGATTAACAAGTATCCATCCTTGAAACAGAATCCTTATGCGGTCTTGGCTAAGTTCACACATAATGCACCCGAAAACGATGTCCAGAATCTTCTCAACGAAATCAATGGATCAATTGTTGAGCACTATCCGACGAGTAATTGGTACCTCATAGAGACACCTATGGGCGCATTAAACGCTCATGACTACCTCGGTGCAAGTTCCATGATCACAGAAGTAGCATTTGATAAGACTATTAGCTTAACGACAGCTAATACAAATGACCCTTTAATCGGTGAGGTGTGGGGACTCAACAACATCCATGGGGTAGATGCAGAGACAGCGTGGTCGGTCAGCTCTGGTGCTGACGAAGTCGTAGTTGCAGTTATAGATTCTGGTGTTGATATCAATCACCCTGATTTGTCCTCAATTATCTGGACCAACGATAACGAGATAGCCAACAATGGGATCGACGATGATAGTAATGGCTTTATAGATGATGTCAATGGTTGGGATTTCACAAGTGAATACGACAACACCCCACAGGATGAGCACGGCCATGGAACCCACGTATCTGGGACGATATCCGCAATTCGTAATAATTCTGAAGGAATAGCAGGAGTTGCTGACAATGTGAAAATAATGCCACTGAGATTTTTAGACAAAGATGGATTTGGAGTCACATCGTGGGCCATCTCAGCGCTAGAGTATGCCGTCGCTAACGGTGCTCAAATCTCCAATAATTCATGGGGCGGGGGAGGCTATGAACCGGCTCTTTATTCAGCTATAGCTGCAGCTCAACAACAAAATCACTTATTCGTAGCCGCAGCAGGAAATAGCGGGCAAAACTCTGATATCAATCCAATGTACCCAGCAGCATATGATCTATCGAACATCATCAGCGTCGCAGCTATAAACAGCAATGGGGGACTAGCAGGCTTTTCAAATTATGGAGTGAATTCAGTTGATATCGCAGCTCCAGGGGTAAGCATTCTTTCTACCATGTCAGAAGACTCAGCAGCTTGCTCCTCCTCTCCTCCCTGTTACACAAGCTGGGACGGAACCTCTATGGCTGCGCCACATGTTGCTGGAGTTGCAGCCTTAATATTCGGGTTAAACAACCAATTAACGCCAGAAGATATCATCACCATCATTCTTGATAATGCAAGATCAACGATTCCATTGAATGGACGGGTTTATTCAGGAGGCGAACTCGACGGGGGACGAGCTGTTGTAAACTCTGGAAGTTTTGGCAATATCACCTTTAACAACTACAACCCAACCGAACTTGTTTATATCGGACAAACGATAACTCTTTCTGCGACCGCGATTGCCTCAGATGGAAGCGATATTTCTTCCACTATCAATTGGACTGACCAGCAAGACCAATTACTGGCAACGGGTAATTCTGTATCGTTCACTCCGACCGCTGTCGGAAACGTCAGTGTGACTGCGTCTACCCAGGATATTTCTGGAACAGAGATGAAAAAAACTGCCTGGTTTACAATTGGCGAACCAACATTAAACTTTCTCTCTTACGATCAATTCACTTTCAGTGAATCTGGTAGTGAGAAGCTTACATCATGGGTTTGGGGAGGAGATCCGAACGAAACAACGAACATTCAAGCTATCTCAGTAGATCGTTACTTCGTGGAGTCAAGCCCACAGAATAGATACCTTCTACCAGACAGTGCCGGCCCTTGGAATTATGAGATTGCAGTCACAAACACGAACACGATACTCGACGTAATAGTAGGAGTTAGAATAAACCACACTTGGCCTGGTGACCTGAATATTGCAATTACACACCCAGATGGAAGCAAAGTCTTGTTAGCCGATCGTAATGGTTGGGAAAGTGCACGTGATGGACAAGAAATTTGGGGTGAAGGGTCAAAGAGTTGTAGCGGCGAACTCGCATACTTCTCCTCTTTCGCTCAGCAATCCATCAGCGAACGGAATCTTCCATTTACAGGATTTTCATTACCCCTCGAAAGCCTTGAAACTTTTGCGGGGAAAAGTAGTAATGGTAATTGGGTGGTGGAGATAAACGATACAGCACTACAGGATGATGGCGAACTCTTCTGTATAGAACTGATTATCACGAGTACAAACCCAGTTTATTCAATTCCTCTTACACAGTCCCACCCCTTATCAAGTGGGTCTGTAGATTGGGCAATGGCGGATACGGTAAATTATCAGGGAGCATTCAGAGTTTTCCTTGAAAATACAACTTTAGGCACATTCGTTGGCCCTTGTTGTCACCTCCTAAATATGCCAGACATTCCATCAGGCCTTACTATTGACAGTCGCAGCACTGATTCGGTAGTTATTTCTTGGAATGAATCTGCAATAAATGATAATTCACTCGTGTACGTTGCAGATCTCGCACAGGAGAAATGTTTAAATAATGGTGTTATTTGCTTTATCCAGACCCTGGATACTTGTATCACAATTGTTGCAGCATGTACTTTCAGCGGATTAGCCTCCAATCAGACATACTCAGTAAACTTAGTGGCACAAACCTCTTCAGGGAAGGGAGATAAGGCCCAAATTGATATCCCGGCCTTCGAATACACCATATTTAGTCAGAATACTGCTGGTGTGCGGGGAGGTTCTGAAGCTGGTGATGCCTTCGGCTCTTCGTTGGCTGTTGGTGATTTAAATGGAGATGGCTTTGAGGATTTAGTTGTTGGAGTTCCAGGTGAAGCTATTGGGCGCCTTGATGGTGCGGGGGGCGTAAATATTTTGTTTGGATCTGCTGAAGGTCTGTCAACTGCTGGTGATCAATTTATTAGTCAGAATACTGCTGGTGTGCGGGGAGGTTCTGAAGCTGGTGATGCCTTCGGCTCATTTGTAGAAATCGTCAATTTCAGCTCAGACGAACCCCCATCTTTAATCATTGCCGCACCCAATGAATCAATTGGTTCTATACCCTTCGCAGGAGCAATCCACATACTTCCAACCGAAGTAGTTGGTGGAACATTAGAAGTATCAACAGGGGACGATGCAATGTTACATTTGGGTCAAAATCCATTTGCAACCGACTACTACAAAGATGCCTCTTTAGGAACAGCCGTTGTGTCGATCGAAGGAGTACTACATGTCGGAGCGCCGGGGTACGCTATCGATCTAGAGTCAGAAGCTGGAGCAATATTTGCAATAACTGAGTAAAAACTACGCATAAAAAACTAAAACCTGCGGAGAAGGTTAAGCTATTGCAATGAGTATCAGTTGGGGTAAACGACTTGAATATAGGCTTCTTCGATGGCAAGCGAGATTTGAAGGTGCCGTATTTGATCGTACCTTTCCTTGGATAGCAGGCTGCGTCGTTTGGATGATATTCATCCTTCTTGCCTTAGCGAAATCACGTGAACTTTCTCAAACATCTGATTTTGCTGCAGTTATGCAATCTGTCTGGTTAATCGGTGAAGGATACACACCTGAATCATCACTCCTTGGACAAAATTATCTCGCAAGCCAAGGCGGTTTTCTGATTTACCCCATCTCATTACTGACTGCACTGTTCCCAACAGCGATCACTTTAATAGTGATACAGTCTGCAGCATTATCCTTTGCGATCGTTCCTATTTGGCGGCTATCAAGGGACATAGCAGATTTAAGGGCAGGGACAAGCACAATCGTTATCGCTATATACGGGTCCTATAGTGCCATACACTCGCTCAACCTATCAGGTTTCAGGCTCGAAACTTTTGCCGTACCAGCCATGCTCTCATTCGCACTGTCTGCATATGGCAACAAAAGATTTAAATACTGGTTCATGGCAATATTAGCCTTGTTATCACGAGCTGATCTTGGACTCCTCGTGGCTGGCTTCGGAGTACTTTGGATACTAGAGGGGAAGAAAAAGCTTGGATATCAAACAATAGCCTTAGGCTTGGCGTGGTCAACAATATTTATCCTCGGCATACAACCTCTATATAACGGTGGGGTATACCCGCATTTGGAAGCCTTCGCACAGTATGGAGCCGGTAATCCCTTTGCTGTCTTGTGGGGCATCGTGATCAACCCATTGACCTTTATCAACGAACTTTTTTCTGAAGCAAATTTTCAAGTAGCTGTAGCTTTACTTGCGCCTTTACTCTTTCTTCCAATGGTTGCTCCTAGGTATGTATTGCCAGCGTTGCCTCTATTCGCTCTGTATCTCACTGCAGATGTGCCCACTAATGAATTGACTGAATCAGGGCAACGAGTGCCCGTCATAGTCTGCATGTTCATTGCACTAATATTCGCACTTCGAAAAACTGGGAGAATAATAGTCCAACGAGTGAACGTAGATAGGACAGTAATAGGAGCACTACTCATAACAGCGTCAGTGTTCTTTGTTTCAAATTCTGTGGCATCCCCTTACGAAGACCCATGGGAATGGGGCCGGCGACAACCAGTCGACCAAGCACGCCTTGAGGTAGCTGAATTAATTCCTGAAGAAGCAGTAGTTCGAGCTTCCCCAAAACTTCTTCCCCTGTTAACTGAAAGGGTAGCGTTATGGGAATTTGAAGTCCCAGAAACTTATGATGATCAACTTGCTGATGATGCAGTTCGTAACGTGGATTGGTTCGTATTTGATAGAACCGAAGTGCCCATAGTTTGGACTGGAGTGGATGTTCTTGATTTTCAGTCTGACTTGAAAGTAAACAAAAAGTTCGTTCGAGTATTTAATGAAGCAGGAATTGAAGCGTATGTTACACCCCAAGCGGCAACGGTTGCCGGACTAGAGCCTATTGACTAGAGAAGGATTTAACGACGTTAATCTGCTTAGATACGTGAATATTTTCTCTTATCAGTTTTGCATACTCGGCAAGTTTGTCATGGTTGGCGTTGCTAATAGCGTTACGGAAATCTAAGTCTGTCATATCATTTATAGGTAATACATGTAAGTGAGTATGAGGCACCTCAAAACCAGCAATCATTTGCCCTATTCGGCCCGGCTTGAAAACTCTCATCTGTGATTGGCCGATTATTGATGCTACTTTAAGCAAGTGCCCAACTTTCTCTCCTGGTAAGTCAACCCAATGATCAACTTCAGCGATAGGAACAACTAAACAATGCCCATCGCATATCGGGTTTATTGAAAGAAAGCTAACGCATTCCGTATCACGCCAAATAGCATGAGCCGGAAGGTTGCCATTAATAATTTCTGTAAAGACACTCGCCACCTGTAGTCCTTTCCACTTCGTGAACATAAGCGTATGCTAAGTAAATGGAAGAACCCAATCAGACACATGAAAGATGGCGTGATAATGCGCTCACGATTCCTAACCTAATATCAATTCTACGCTTAGCTGCTGTACCGGTCTTTGTATGGCTATTAATAGGGGAGAATAGACCATTAGCTGCAGCTACACTGCTTGGAATCTTAGGAGCCACAGATTGGGTTGATGGCTGGGTCGCCAGAAGGTTTGATCAAGTTTCGGAGCTCGGGAAAGTGCTTGATCCTACTGCGGATCGAATAATGTTTCTGGTAGCTGTATTCACGATGATGATTGATGGTTCAGTACCAATCTGGTTCGGTACTCTTACCCTTGTCCGAGAAGGGGTTGTAGCTATAGCTGCGCTAGTTTTAGGCGCATTAGGTGCCCGTGCTTTAAAGGTAACATGGGCAGGCAAAACAAGCAGTTTCGGGTTGATGTTTGCATTTCCTTTATTTTTGCTCTCAACTGCGGTTGAGGGGGCGCAATCAACAACGTACGAGGTTATCGCTTACGTGATTGGTGTTCCATCTTTAGCTCTACACTACATAGCTGCCTTTGGTTACATTCCGTTGGCTCTAACCGCCTTGAAAGAGGAAAGAGATGAGATGCTTTAGTATGCTCACCTCACTAATCCGGTAGATATCTGTGGGGCCGTTCTCTATATTTGAATTCAAAATTGCGTTTCCATGATGTAAGGTCAAAGTATGCATATTCCTGAGAATCTCAAATACACATCTGATCATGAGTGGGTAAAGATTGAGAGCGACAGGGCTAAAGTTGGAATCACCGATTACGCCCAAGATGCACTTGGAGATGTCGTTTTCGTCGATATCCCTGAGGTTGGAAAGAGAGTTACCGTTGGCGAAACTGTAACCGAGGTGGAATCGACAAAATCTGTTTCAGACATTTATGCTCCATTAGAAGGAGAAATAATTGAAATAAATCAAGATCTTGACGATAGCCCTGAACTCCTCAACGGAGACCCATATGGCGAAGGGTGGATATTTATACTCGAACTCAACGATGCAGCCTCCTCCGATAATTTGCTATCGGCTAAAGAATATCGAGAGTTGGTAGATGGCTAAATGTCAGAAGATTCTGTGAACGAGGACCCAACAGAAACATTGTCAATTGATGACATCGCAAATGCCGATGACAAAGCTACTGCTGCAGGTTTCGTAGTCACCGATGGGCCCATCGCTGGTTCTAAATATCTACTCGATACTGGAACATCAACGTTAGGACGCCATCCAGAAAGCAGTATTTTCTTCGATGACATCACTGTCTCCAGGCGACATGCCGAGGTCACATTGTCAGGGAACGAAGCTAAGGTTACCGACGTGGGGTCGCTAAATGGAACTTACTTGAACCAACGACAAATTGATACGAGTCAACAGCTGGCTCCTGGCGACGTTCTCCAGATAGGTAAATTTAAACTCGTCTATTTCCAAGAAAGTAACTAGTGGGGGCGACTCCTTCATACTTTTCGATCGGCAAGCTTGTGAAATTACTTGAAGTGGATTTTCCGGATATTTCAATATCGAAAGTACGGTATTTGGAATCAAAGGGTTTGGTGAACCCGGAGAGATCAACTTCGGGATACAGGCGCTACAGCGAAAAGGATGCAAATCAACTCAGGTGGGTTCTAAGCCTGCAACGAGATCATTTCCTGCCCCTAAAAGTCATCAAAGAACGCCTTATTGGCGATGGTAATGCCGATCACTCAGAAACTTTTCAACTACCTCAACTCGACCCGTCATCTCCGCCTGATGAGTCGCTTGAATTTACGAAAGCTGAACTTCTTAAGCGAACAGGGTTATCGGAGGAGAAGTTTAAGGAATTGGAATCGTATGGGATTTTGCCGAAGCGAAACCAATCGCTAGGAGAGGTGTACAATGCTGATGACCTGTTTGTCATCCAAATAGTTTCGCGCTTCTACTCTTATGGAATAGAACCACGACATCTTAGGCATATCAAGCGAGGTGCTGATACTGAAGCATTGTTGATTGATCAAAGACTTACCGGCTTGCATGGTAAGAGGGCGATAAAAGCAGTAATCGAGCTTGCAAAGCTAAGCAGCGAATTAAAAACTCTGCTTCTCCGGAGAGCACTACACGGGAATACCGACATTAGCTGATTCGGCAGTGAGTATTTTCTAGAAAACCCAGTTATGTTTTTAGTATGATCGAAATGGAATTGGTCGGAGTGAGAGTTGAGTTTCCCGGGCCAGCACCAATCGTGCTCCTTAAAGAAACTAATGAGCGTGGGTTAGTACTACCAATTTTTATAGGAAACGCTGAAGCCAATGCTATTGATATTCATCTGAGAAACGATAGCCCTCCGCGACCCATGACGCATGATCTTTTTGCTACCGCACTAAAAGAAATGAATGCGTCCTTGACAAAAGTTGTCGTGACAGAAATAGATGATAAAACTTTCTTTGCAGAGATACATTTTGAAACAGCTGATGGGGTGAAAACTATAAGTAGTAGGCCGAGTGATGCTATCGCCCTGGCTGTTAGAATGTCATCTCCGATTTATGCTGAGGAAGAAGTCCTTGCTACTGCAGGGCACAAAATTCGTGAGGATAACGAAGATACCGAAGAAGATGTCCTCGCAGAATTTCGAGATTTCTTAGATGATGTGAGTCCTGAAGACTTTTCAGCTTAAAACCAACTTTGAAGAGTGAAGTTGGATTAATGCTAATTCTTCCTTACACTCTTAGTACTTACAACGGCGTAATTTCTGCAATGTGATTAAGGAAGGCAACCATGAAGCAAAC
>MDTD01169911.1_pt1 | contig 10377 bp, 9 predicted proteins | sample 811221 | NCBI WGS metagenome assembly MDTD01 (sample SAMN05326646, study PRJNA326480) | marine metagenome | isolation source: seawater | place: Pacific Ocean: South West | collected 2011
CATACCTCAAATCCATCTCCATTTGAACCGACCTCTGCATTGTTTGTATTGATTCTTTGAATCTCAGTCTTTTTAGATCCGAATTAAAACTTTCCATAAAGTCGGCAAGAAAATAAAAGAAGTCAAAATCCTTATTGAACTTTTCCTCAATATTCGGTCTCACGATTTTTACTGCAACTTTTTGGTTATCTGATAATTTTCCTGTATGGACTTGTGCTATTGATGCAGCCGCTATTGGCCCACCAAATTCAGCAAAGACATTTTCTATGTTTGTATTAAACTCTGACTCGATAATCTCTTCTGAAATTTTTTTATCAAACTTTGGAAGATCATCCTGGAGATTTGCTAATTCCTTTGCAAATTTTGAACCAATTATATCTGATCTTGTAGCAAGAAATTGTCCAAGTTTAATATATGCTGGTCCCAAGCTTTCAAGTGTATTGCTGAATGTTTTCTTCTTTTTTTTGTTATAATTCAATAGTTTATTGAGTATAGACTTGTTATTTTTGGGAAGGAAATTATCTGGAATCTCACATCGGGTAAATAAATAACCAACTTTTACAATCTGAAATAGATGAGTGAAATAACGCATAAATCTTATCTTACATTTTCCATCCAGAGTGGATGCATGCAATACCTCCAGATAAGTTTGTATATTTAGAATTAATAAATCCTGACTTTGTAAATAAGTCTGTTAACTCATCTTGCTTGGGAAATCGTTCAATGCTCTCAACGAGGTATTGATATGAACTTCGATCTTTTACTATATAGCTTCCAATCTCAGGAATTATATTTTTTGAGTAGAAGCCATAAAATTTTTTTAATAATGGAACTTCTACATTTGAGAATTCCAAACAAAGAAATTTTCCCCCGCATTTGAGAACCCTATTTATTTCGACTAGAGCGTTTTCTATTGATGCAACGTTCCTTATACCAAAAGCGATTGTTATACAATCAATTGAGTTATTGGCAAGCGGTATATTTTCGGCATCTGAAACTATAAAACCTATGCTTTTCTTGTGCTGACAGTATTCCTTTCTTTTTATTGCCTGCTCAAGCATTGTTTCATTAATATCCATCATTAATACATTAATATTTTTTAATTTCTTATCTAATAACTTGTACCCTATATCTCCTGTCCCACAAGCCAAGTCAAGGTAACGAAATTCCCTTCTTGAAGATATTATATTTGAGATTGAATTAACTAGAATTTCCTTCCAGAGACGGTGCGCACCTAATGATAATATATCATTCATGATGTCGTATCTTTTCGCGACAGAATCGAAGACTTCATTAACCTTTTTTACTTTATCTTCTTTCGATACTTCGGTATCCCCAAAAAAGTATTTTTTATTATTTGCCATATCTATTATTTAGTGCTTTGTTTATAAATGTGAAATACTAAAAATATTTGATTATTGATAAAATGCCGGAATTACCTGAAGTGGAAATAATTAAAAATAATCTATCAGATTACTTAGTAGATAGAACTTTCCATTCAATAGAAGTCTTTACCAACAAACTCAGATATAAAATACCACATAATTTAGCAGAGAGTATAAAAAATCAACGAGTCACTAATATAAGCAGAATTGCAAAATATATTATTGTTGGCCTTGATAATGATTATTCTCTGCTAATTCACCTAGGTATGACCGGGAATTTTTTAATAAATGCTCAAAAAATGGGTCATAACGACAATAAACATGTGCGATTGAGGTTCAAAATGTCTGATCAATCAGAAATCGACTACGTTGATATAAGGAAGTTTGGATTTTTTAAACTAATAAACCCGCAGAAAGTTGAAATTAAAAAACTTAAAGCAGAATTAGGTCCCGACGCCTTAAGTGATGAATTTGATACAAAATATTTACAAGAATCCCTCAAAAATAGGGTTACCAACATTAAAAGCGCATTATTGAATCAGAAGATCGTGGGTGGTATAGGAAATATCTATGCATCGGAAGCATTATTTAGAGCAAAAATACCACCAATGATGGAGTCAAGAAAAGTAGTAAAAAATAAAACAAAGACAGGTGATCTAATTTCTTCCATTAAGTTTATATTGCGTGATGCTATTAAGGTTGGTGGTTCAACGATAAGGGACCATAAAAACTTAAAAGGTGAAAGTGGCTATTTCCAATATAAGTTTAATGTATATAATAGAGAAAATATGATATGCAACAGCCAAAATTGTAACGCAAAAATAAAAAAAATAGTTCAAACCGGTAGATCAACTTTTTACTGCAAGAAATGCCAAAAAATGAGAAATTGATGAAGTATAAAAATATTTTAATTGAGAAATATAATGATTATGTGATGCACATAATCCTCAACCGGAAAAATAAATATAACGCACTAAACTCTGAACTAACTGATGAACTAATAGATGTGCTAAAACAATGTGACCAATCAGAATTAATTAAGTGTATCGTGATTTCTGGATCAGAAAACTTTTGCGCAGGCGCTGACATAAATGAACTTGCGTCTAATCCAGACTTCATCAGGTCTTGGGAATTCATTGATACTGTCAAAAAACCTATAATTGCTGCAGTAGGCGGAATAGCTTTTGGTGGTGGCAATGAATTACTATTGATGTGTGATATAATTCTAGCATCAAAAGAGGCAGAGTTTGCGCAACCTGAAATTTGCTTGGGACTTATTTGTGGAGGTGGTGGCACACAGCGGTTGCCAAAGAAGATTGGAAAAGGCATGGCGATGGAGATGTGTCTAACAGGAAGGTCTATCACAGCAGAGGAGGCAAAAGATATTGGTCTTATTAATCATACATACGACACTGGTGAGTTGATAATAAATGCACTCCAAGTCGCTGATAGCATATCCTTAAATTCAATGGAAGCAATAATTTCAACAAAAAAATTAATAAAGGATAGTTGTGGTAATCAGGTAGACGGACTAATTGCTGAAAAAAATGAATTTATGAGATTATTAAAAGGTGCCAACGGTATTGAAGGGATGAATGCCTTTCTTGAAAGAAGGAAACCTCAATTCAAAAATTAATGCATTATTGAGTTGACTGAATATCATTCAATCTCTATATATTCAGATATTAATCAAAAGGAATGTAAGGTTGGCAAATACAAAATCAGCAAAAAAAATGGTGCGTAAGATCGAAAGACGTACCCTCATTAATAAGATGAGAAGAAGTATGGTACGGACGTTTGTCAAAAAAGCAGAAGCAACTATCGAAGCTGGAGATAAGAAAAATGCTAAGGAAGCGCTCCTACATGCTGAAAAGCAACTCATGAGAGGTGCACAAAAAGGTGCCTTTAATAAAAAAATGGCCTCAAGAAAGATATCCCGGCTAACAAAAAAACTAATAAACTCATAAAAAATTACTAATTTCCAAATACCTATCAAGTAAAGCTGTAGATTGCTTTTTTGAGACATTAATTAAATATGCCATCTTTTTTTATGCTTTTAAATTATTATTCTATTTCAATAACTTATAATTAAAGTGTCAAAGTGATAAAAAAACGAATGGAATCTATTCATTTTTTTTAAAAAAAAATCGTGTAATTTAAGAAAAAACATCTAATTAAAACCACACAAATTGTAATTAAAATTTATTATTATTCTACAGTCAGTTGTCAGTATTTATAAATATCGTTTGGTAACTCTATTTTATAAAATTTCTATATTCAGTATACTGAATATAGAAAAATAGGCTTTCCAATAAATTTATATTTACATATAGTATTCTTGATATTTTCAATAAAATATCCGAGTGGGGTAAGCAAAAACTCCATTCAAAATAGGGATCAAAACTCATATGAAAATCGATACATATAATACTACAACAGAATATGCAGGTGACATAGATCCAAAAACTGCTTGGTCCATACTTGAGAATTATAATGAGAGTCTACTTGTTGATGTCCGAACCAAAGCTGAATTAAATTATGTTGGCTACCCAGACCTCTCATCACTAAAAAAATCATTTGTCAACATTGAACAGCAGTTTTTTCCAAGCGGTAATTTAAACGAGAACTTTGTCGCTGAACTTGAAGAGATTATAATTGAAGACTCTCCAAATAAAGAATGTCATGTAGTATTTTTATGTCGCTCTGGCGCCAGGAGCGCTAGGGCTGCGACGTTGATGGCACAACATGGATGGATCAATTGTTATAATATTGCAACAGGGTTTGAAGGTGATCCCGACGAGTCTCATCATCGGGCCAATGTGAATGGTTGGAAATTCGAGAGGTTGCCGTGGATACAACAATAAATACCCCCAATAAAAAAATCAACATTGATGATAGCTGGAATAAGGTGAGTAATAATCTACGTATTCAAATAGGAGATGATTTATATAATAGTTGGTTTGCTAGAATGGAAGTTCAAGGCTTTGAAAATGGAACCTTAACATTGTCATTACCAACGCTATTTTTAAAAAGTTGGATCAAATCAAGATATTCTGAAAAACTAACCGAAATCTGGAAACAGGAAATTTCAGGGATAAATCACATTGAATTGAGAGTGCGAACTCATGGCGAAAAAACAAAAAGCTCTACAAATGATAATGATGGCTCACTTCCTAGTTTGCAGAATACGATAATGCTTGATAATACGGATGAAAACTCCCTGATAAACACAAGTTCACCTCTAGATAGAAGGTATACTTTCAGCAATTATGTAGTTGGTAGATCGAATGCACTCGCCCATGCGGCGTCAATGCGTGTTTCCCAACCTCAAAAAAATATACCTGTAGAATTTAACCCTTTATATATACATGGACCCGTTGGAACAGGGAAAACCCACTTATTGAATTCAATAGCATGGGAATCCAAGGCGAGACACCCAGAGAGGAAAGTCTTATTCTTATCTGCTGTCAGATTCATGAGCTCATTTGTGGAAGCAGTCAAATCAAAAGATACTATCAGTTTTAAGAAACTATTTGCAGATGTTGATTTACTTCTAATAGATGATATGCAATTTCTTCAAGGTAAATCCGTACAACAAGAGTTCTGCCACATATTTAATGCGCTTGACACCTCTAAGCATCAGATTGTAATTGCCGGTGACTCAGCTCCTTCAAAACTTGAAATGTTAGACGACAGAATGAGATCGAGATTATCCGGTGGATTGGTTGCACAAATAGGTCCTACTGATTTCGATATAAGAAGAGGCATTCTTGAGAAAAAACTTGCTCAAACGTTACGTGGTAACACGCGTATCGAAATATCACCATCTGTACTAGATTTTCTTGCGCGCAGGATCCAAAGCTCCGGTAGGGAGCTTGAAGGTGCGATGAATAGAATTATTGCAGCGCATAGCCTTAATAAAAGACCGATTACTGTTGAAGAGGCCGCCCTATCAATTCAAGACCTAATTAGCGAAGAACAAAATAGGCAAATTATGATCGAGGATGTTTTAAGAACAATTAGCGGACATTTTAATGTCACAAAACAAGATATTTTATCATCCCGACGACATAAAACAATAGTCTACCCAAGACAAATTGGAATGTATTTAGCAAAGGTCCTGACTACTCGCTCTCTTCCCGAGATTGGAAGAAAATTTGGTGGTAGAGATCACACCACTGTGCTTCATGCAGTACGTAAAATTGAAAAACTAATAAAAACAAATCCAAGTATTAAGGAGTCTATTACCACACTTGAAAACTCCCTTAAAGAGTGACTGATTAATATTTTCTGTCAATTATTGCAATAAATATTAGTATCTAGACTAATATTTTTATATTCTTAGAGTAGTACCAGTAATTAATCGAAAACTTTGATGGAAGCAATACTTCAAAAAAATCAGTTCCTAAAAGCACTCACTCATGTACAAAATGTTGTTGAAAGAAGGAACACAATACCGATTCTTGCAAATATCCTAATTATTGCAGAAGGTGTTGGCTTGAAATTAATCGCGACAGATCTAGATATTGAACTAATTGAGGAAATTGATGCAAAAATTGAAAAAGGTGGGAGCTTAACTGCTCCAGCTCACCTAGTTTATGATATAATTAGAAAATTACCAGACTCATCTGAAATAACTCTGTCAAAAGATGACAGTCAAGACCATTTAACAATAAGGTCAGGCAAATCGAACTTCAAGCTGCAAACACTTCCACGAGCAGACTTCCCGGAAATATCAGATAATGAATTTTCGCATGCTTTCACAATTGTGAGTGGAGAATTGTACAGATTGATTGAAAAAACGAGGTTTGCTATTTCAAATGAAGAAACGCGATACTACCTGAATGGTATTTACTTTCATGAGTCAAAACCTACAGACGAAGATAAACTTTCAACCCTGAGAACTGTATCAACTGACGGTCATCGCCTGGCACAAGCGGAATTAACTTTGCCCGAGGGAGCATTGGGTATGCCCGGCATCATTATCCCAAGAAAAACAATCGCTGAAATCCAGAAGTTGACTCTTGAAAATGATGGGGATGTTGAGGTTAAGATTTCCGAAAATAAATTGAAGTTTGTTTTTAATAGTATCGAAGTTACCTCAAAAGTAATTGATGGAACATTTCCAGATTATCAAAGGGTAATACCATTCCAAAATAATAAAATAATGTCAGTGAAAACAAGTATACTTACCAACGCCGTAGATAGAGTAGCGACGTTATCAAGCGAACGTGGTAGGGCCGTCAAATTATCTTTGAAAGATAACAGTCTAACCTTGTCGGTAACCAGCCCTGAAGCGGGAACAGCAATTGAAGAAATATCGGTAGATTTTAAGGGTGATGACTTTGAGATTGGTTTCAATTCAAAATATTTATTAGATATCTTATCGCAGTTAAGTGGTGACTCCGTAAAGCTTTTATTTTCTGAACCAAATTCGCCTTGTTTGGTTCTAGACCCAAGTGATGAGGCGACACTATACGTCTTAATGCCGATGCGTGTATAGAAATTTAATAAAAAAAATTAGTAAATATCTTGTAGGAATAATTTTTAGCCTTATATAACAATTATAGGGATTATATTTATTATATTCATTACTTTTTTAATATTTAAGGAGTATAAAAAATGGCTAAAATTATAGGCATTGATCTGGGAACAACGAATTCTTGCGTGGCAGTTATGGACGGCAAGGATCCAAAGGTTATAGAAAATTCTGAAGGGGCTCGGACCACCCCATCAATGGTTGCGTTTGGTGAAGACTCCGAACGTATCACAGGACTGCCAGCAAAGCGTCAAGCTGTGACCAATCCGGAAAATACGCTATTTGCAGTAAAAAGACTTATGGGTAGAAGGTTTGACGATCCTCTTGTTAAGAAAGATAAAGACATTGTCCCTTTCAAAATATCTAAAGCTGATAATGGGGATGCCTGGGTTGAAGCTCAATCTGAAAAATATTCACCCTCACAAATTTCGGCATTTATACTCCAAAAAATGAAAGAAACAGCGGAAAGCTATCTCTCCGAAAACGTTACACAAGCAGTTATTACAGTCCCTGCATATTTCAACGATGCACAAAGACAAGCAACAAAAGATGCTGGCAAGATTGCAGGGCTTGAAGTCTTGAGAATTATTAATGAACCAACTGCAGCCGCGCTGGCTTATGGTCTTGACCGTAAAGATGGACAGACAATAGCAGTATACGATCTTGGTGGGGGTACATTTGACATATCAATTTTAGAGATTGGAGACGGAGTATTTGAGGTTAAATCAACAAATGGGGACACATTCCTCGGAGGAGAGGATTTTGATACAAGACTTGTAAATTACCTTGCTGAGGAATTTAAAAAAGATCAGGCTGTAGATTTACTGAAAGATAAGCTTGCTCTGCAAAGGTTAAAAGAAGCTGCAGAAAAAGCAAAAATAGAACTATCTTCTACTACTCAAACAGAAGTAAACCTACCATTTATTACCGCAGATCAATCGGGGCCTAAGCATTTAAATATAAAATTAACAAGGGCTAAGTTTGAAACACTGGTTGCAGATCTGATTGAAAATACAATCACACCATGTCAAAAAGCACTCAAAGATGCTGGACTGAAAGCCGGCGAAATTGACGAGGTTGTAATGGTGGGTGGAATGTCAAGAATGCCAAAAGTCCTCGAAAAGGTACAAAATTTCTTTGGAAAAGAGCCTCACAGAGGAGTTAACCCAGATGAAGTTGTTGCAATTGGTGCTGCCATACAAGCGGGTGTTTTGCAAGGTGATGTGAAGGATGTACTTCTCCTTGACGTGACTCCATTATCACTTGGCATAGAGACATTGGGTGGTGTATTTACCAGACTAATTGATAGAAATACAACAATTCCTACAAAAAAAAGCCAAACTTTTTCAACCGCAGAAGATAACCAGTCAGCTGTTACGATAAGAGTTTCCCAAGGTGAAAGAGAAATGGCAGCAGATAATAAATTATTGGGGAATTTTGATCTTGTTGGCATATCTCCGGCTCCACGTGGTATTCCACAAATCGAAGTAACATTCGATATTGACGCAAATGGAATAGTAAACGTAAAAGCAGTTGACAAAGCTACAAATAAGGAACAATCAATCAAGATTCAAGCATCAGGTGGCCTATCTGATGATGATATTGAAAAAATGGTAAAAGATGCGGAAGAGCACGCGGAGGAGGATAAGGCTAAGAGAGAGCTTATAGAGACAAAAAATCAGGCAGAGTCGTTAATACACGGAACGGAAAAAAGTCTCACAGAAAATAGTGATAAAATTAATGAAGATGATAAAAAATCTATCGAAGATGCAATTAGTCAATTGAAAGCATCCTTAGAAAGTGATGACGCTGCTAGAATATCTAGTGATCTCGAAGTGCTCACTCAGGAAGCTATGAAGCTAGGAGAAGCGATCTACAAATCACAAGAGGAAACTCAAAATAATGAGGCTGAGAAACCCGAGCCCGAAGACAGCACAATTGTAGATGCTGATTTTGAGGAAGTTGATGAGGATAAAAATACATAATCAATAGCCCTCCTAATCAAAGGAAGACTGATATGGCAAAAAAAGATTACTATGACGTATTAGGAGTCGAAAAAAATTGTGATGATAAGTCGCTAAAAAGTGCTTTCAGAAAACTCGCAAAAGAACACCATCCTGACCACAATGCCGGTAAACCTGAATCTGAAGCAAAATTCAAAGAAATATCAGAAGCATACGAGAGATTAAAAAACCCGGAAAGCAGAGCCGCCTACGACAGATACGGACATGCAGCATTTGATGGCACGAGTGGAAGAGGCCACTCCCCAGGTGGATTTGATGGTAATTTTTCCTCAGCATTTTCGGATATATTTAACGATTTTTTTGGTGACTTTTCATCAACATCAAGATCACAGGAGGCATCGAATAGAGGTTCTGATTTAAGATACAACCTGGAAATAACTCTCGAAGATGCATACCATGGGAAATCTGATACTATTAATGTCCCGATGAATTCCGCCTGTACAAATTGTAACGGTAATGGCAGTGAAAATGGCGAGGCGCCGATTATTTGCCCGAATTGTCAAGGATCTGGTAAAACACGTGCAAGTCAGGGTTTTTTTACAATAGAAAGAACCTGTACATCTTGCCATGGTAGAGGGCAAATTATCGTGAATCCATGTAAATCATGTAGTGGCGAAGGAAGAGTGAAGAAGCCTAAAAAACTAAGTGTTAATATCCCGGCAGGTGTTGAAGATGGGAATAGGATCCGGCTTAGCGGTCAAGGGGAGGCTGGAATTAGGGGTGGTAGAACGGGAGATTTATATATATTTGTCTCAATTAAACCCCACAAGCTCTATCAAAGAGATGGATCGGATCTATATCTTAATATACCCGTATCAATGGTAAAAGCAACTTTAGGTGGTCAGATTGACATCCCAACAATCGATGGAGGTAAACTTAGCGTTAGTTTACCTGAAGGCTCCCAAAATAATAAACATTTAAGATTAAGGGGCAAGGGGATGCCAGTTATAAGAAGAAATAATTTTGGCGATCTTCACTTGCAAATCACTGTGGAAACACCAATTAATCTCACAAAGAAACAAAAAGAGCTGCTCGCTGAGTTCGAAAAAATATCAAATGAAAAAACAAACCCCCTCAGCAGCAGTTTTTTTAAAAAATTTAAAGATTTTTTTTAGAGATTTTTTGCATAAAAAGATATTTCATCGTAAGATGAGCAAAAAATTATAATTAAAATATGGTTTTATCATGAAAGTGATTATTGCAGGTGCAGCAGGGCGAATGGGTCGTGAACTATTAAAATATGCCCATCAAGACAGTGAGATTGATATTATTGGCGCATCAGAAGCTTCTGGATCAGATTGGATTGGAAAAGATATTGGTGAACTAATTGGTGAAGCTGATATGGATATCAAAATCGTTTATGACATTTTAGAACTTATTAAATCCGCTGATGTTATTATCGACTTTACTAACCCTGAAACAACAGTCG
>MDTD01181809.1_pt1 | contig 10377 bp, 10 predicted proteins | sample 811221 | NCBI WGS metagenome assembly MDTD01 (sample SAMN05326646, study PRJNA326480) | marine metagenome | isolation source: seawater | place: Pacific Ocean: South West | collected 2011
GAAGGCAGGTCCAAAACCCGAGAGCGCCTCGTTAGCAAGCTCAGTACCGCCGGTGGAGCTAGTCACAGTGCTCATGGAGATGCCTGCATAAACAAATGTGATTAATGATTTGCCAATATAGAGGTTGTAGCGAGCTGTTCCTAATAGCGGAGCTACTGTATAGTTGTCAGCAGTTGAAGCAAATCCGGAGACTGTATAAAGGTAGGCACCTAGTTCAAGTGTAAACGAATCCTGAAGGCTTTTTTGATAAACAAATAAATGGTCTCCTAGATTGTACCCGTATCGAATTCCCACTCCCGAGAAAAATGCAGAGGTTCCAGTCAGGGTCCCAACATTAAAATAGCCAAAGCCTAAAGAGAACCAATTTTTATCTCGTTCGATCGGATAGATTTCATCCACAACCAAGTTAGCAAGCTCGAGTCTTTCTTGCTGATCGTTTAATTCTGCTAGTTGATCTTTTGGCTCAGGGGAGGTTCCTGCATCAAGTTCTTCATCATAGGCAAGAATATTGGGAAGCTCGATCGATTCTTTTTCGTTTTCTTCAACTGCGGCCGATTGGGTTTCGTCTTCTCCATCAAAGTCTTCTGCCAGGAAATCATCTTCTTTTGAGTCATTGTCGCCTGATTTAACGTCAAATAAAAAATCATCCTCACTTGGAGGTGGATCGCCTAGGTCTTCCTCAAAAAGAAATCCGTCATCGTCGACTTCCCCTGAAGATTCATCATCCCACTCCATTAAGTCTTCTTCAAATCTGTCTTCCGGAGTCATTTGGCTTTCAATATCAAGAAGATCCATTTCATCTTCTTGTCGTTCCTGAGGGGTGAGCTCACGATAAAATTCTCCGATTTTATCAAGCGCCGTAAATCGATCGTCTGGTTCCAGCACATCCCAACCGGGATACTTGCGTACATGTCGAGCAGCAAACTGAGATAAATCTGGATAAAGTTTGATTGCACGAAATGCCATGACATTCTCAAGCCCTTTTCTAAGTAGAAAGACATTTCTTTCCTGCACGATTCCACTTTCTGGATCTTCAAGCAAATAAACGCGTGTGGAGCTGCTTCTGCGGATGACCTTGACGGGAAATTGATTGACCTCTAAAACGAGTTCCTTTTGTGCTTCTCCTTCTTGAAATGGTTGATCTTCGCTAAAGGTGACTTCTTCATCTTCAAACGGATTACCGTTTTTTTCTGCTCCTTCATTCCAAAAAGTCTCTTCGGTTTCATCAATTGTCTCTGGGTCACTGAGAAAGTCATCTTCAGCGGGTGGACTCTCATCAAAGAGAAACTCATCTTCAGACACCGAGTCAGCGCCTTCGCTAGAATAAGAATCACCTTCTTCAAGGGGCTCGGACTCAAAATCATCAAAAAATTCATCATCTTCAAAATCCTGAGCATTTGAAGGTGGAATTAACCAGTGATTGATGGACGAAAGAAGATAAGGATGCTCGGTTGAACCATTCCAAACCCCGGCGTAGATTAGGAAGAGCAAAAAGGATACTGTGAATTTAGGTTTGCGGTTCATTTTTATATCTATAATTTTACTGGTTTAGATGAATGAGTGTCGAGGTCGATTCAAAATGCGGAAAATTTTACTGATCGGTAGTTTTCTATCAGTTTTCTGGTGTCAAATTTTTGTCAATGCCTCGCTTTATTCCGATCCGTTTCTCCAAAAGTTGCGCGCTGAAGAGCGCTGGGCTGAGCTAGTGTTGCAGCTCAAGCCTGTGACATCTTCTAAGAAAAAGTGGACAGCTGAAGATTTAATCTACTTAGAGGCTTTAATGAATTTAGGCCGTCGAAATGATGCGATGAATGTGATTAAAGCTAAAATCCCGTTTGGAAGTTTAAATGAAAAAAAACAACTTATGGATCGTCTGGAGATTGTCTCTACCACATTTCTCACTCGAGACGCTTATCAAGCCTATCGCAACGCTTTAAACAAGCTAAAAGCTGCTCGCTATGATGAAGCTCAAGACCGTTTAGAAAGCTTGTTAGGAAGAGAACCACATAATATCCAAGTCTTAACAGACCTCGCTTTTTGTCGAATTCAGTTAAGGCAAATTGATCTTGCTATTGAGACTTTGAAAACCGTAAAACATCTCAATCCGTATCATCAAACGGCGGGCGTTTTTCTTGGAAGGTCTTATTACCTGAAAGGAGATTTGCAGCGATCCCGTCAAGAGTATGCCGCTTTGGATTGGGAGAAGCAGGTTTTTTCAGCATATGCCGCTGCATGGTATGCTGAGCTTCTTTATTCGCAATTAGAGTTCAAAAAAGCGATCACTGTTTTAGAAAAAGATCTAGATCGAAATCCCGAGCATCTCCCGAGTCTGATCATGAAAGCTCAGCTTTATTTTTCAGAAGCGACGTCGGAACTAAGAGAGCTTTGGAAGGCAAGAGCAGAGCTTCAATTAGCACAAAGTCGGTATGAAAAATTCCAGAAAATCCACCCCTATGCCGCGCAACGACTCAAGCCAAAGATGAATCAACTGATGAATGCGATTGAAAAATCGATAGCCCTTTTACAGGGAAAGTCAAAGTCTTAGCCTAAAATTTTCCTATTTTGGGAAACCAAGTGGGTTCTCAATGAAATGCTAAATTGGAACTCAAGCTATCGTGCTCACGGATTGACACTGCTTGTCTTCTAGGGAAAGCCAATTGGTTCACTAACGTTCAGGGATTAAAGCATTTTTTTTTTGAGAAAAACAAAGTCCGATGAAATCTTGACACTCGGTAACCTCCCAGAATATTTACTTAAGACGGGGTATCAAAGCGCGTGAGCATTAACACTAAGATTTTTTTAGCCATTTCTGGGAATATTGGAACTGGAAAAACAACTCTCTCTCGGCTTTTGTCGAATCGATTTGGTTGGAAGCCTCATTTTGAAGCGGTGAAAGAAAATCCATATTTAAAAGATTTCTATCGGGATATGCAGCGATGGTCTTTTCCATTGCAAATCTTTTTTCTAAATCATCGATTCAAAACCCACCAGACGATTGTTTCTGGAGGATTTAGCGCTATTCAAGATCGAAGTATCTATGAAGATGCCAATATCTTTGCCAGGGGACTTTATGAGCAAGGCAAAATGGAACGGCGCGACTACCTTAATTACTTGTCTGTTTACGAATCTATGAGTGAGTTTCTCACACCACCTGATTTGATTGTTTATCTTAGAAAGCGAGTCCCAAAGCTTAAGACTCGAATTGCGCAGCGCGGATATGATTACGAAAAATCGATTTCAACCGACTACCTGGAGCTTCTTAACAATTACTATGATGATTGGATGGAAAGTTACTCCCTTGGTAAAAAGCTGATCCTAGAGACAGATGAGCTTGATTTCCTCAATAATTCTGAGCATTTTGATTTCCTTACTCAGAAAATCGTCAACGCACTAGACCAACGAGATCTCTTCTTAAATCAGAAAATCAGCCTCTCTTTATAAACAGGACTTAAGTTCTGACCCCACCTTCCGAATAGCTTTGTGAAAAGAATCTTAAAGTGTGGAAGGAGCCCCAATATGGGCACACAAAACGATTTGAGAATGAAAAATTTATGGAAACTACTCACAGTGGCTTTGATCGCAGGATCATTGGCTGCATGCTCGTCTTCGAGTACTGATGAGGGAAGTGAGCTAGGCGCCACAGAAGAGTTTGGTGATTTCGCCGAAGCGGGAACAGATGAAGTTCCTGAAGACTCGTTTGAGGAGTTCGGAGAAGACCTTCCGGAGGGAGACGCTCTTTCTGGTGGTTTCGAAGAGCCGGCGTTACCTGAAGGTGAATCGTTCGGAGGAGAAGGGTTTGAAGAGCCTGCTGCTCCCATGGGAGACGAATTCGGAACAGGGACTGATCAGTTTGCAATGGAAGAAGCTCCGATGATGGAACAGGCTCCGATGATGGAAGAGCCAGCTCCAGCGATGGATGCACCCTACGAAGCTCCTGAGATGGCAATGGACAACTCAATGGATATGTCCCAGCCAGCGATGAACGAGTTTGGAGCTGAAAGTGCTTCAATGTCTGGCGGTTTTGCTGGATCAGGAAGTTATGAAAGTTACAGTGTGCGTAGAGGCGATACCCTCATGAAGATTGCATTTGAGTACTACGGTGATCTTTATCAGTGGAAGCGAATCTATGAAGCAAACCGCGATAAAATCACAGATCCAAATGTGATTCCTGCAGGCACAGTGCTGAATATTGAGCGACCAGCGACAGCTATTGCCATCGATCGCAATGGCGAGCGCTACAGAATCAAGCAAGGAGACACACTTGGTTCCATCTCGACTGAAGTCTACGGGACTTCTTCAAAGTGGAGAAAGCTTTGGGACAATAACCGGCAGTTGATCAAAGATCCAAACCAAATTTATGCTGGGTTCGATCTTTATTATCAACCTGAAGCAGGATTCGAAGCGCCACAGCAAATGGCGGCTCCAGAGAGTATGCCGATGAACGACTTTTCTCAAGATCAAGGTGGCGTTGAAGCAGTGGTTGATGAAGCTAATGTAGATCCAGGAATTCAACCTGACATGAGAATGCCTGCTAATCAGTAGGATGTCTTTGAAATGTGTGCAAAAACGATGACTTGGTAACAAAATGCCAATCATTCTAAGGAAGTTTAAAAAATTCTCATGACCAGAACCACAAGGCCCTTGGGATCATGAGCTAAAATTAGGGCAAGCGCTTATTTGATAAATGATGGGGCTGATCAAATGAGCGACTAGGGGAAAATAAAAAATCGTGGTATTTCCTTCTCGAAATGTTTGGAAGCGAAGTGCCACGATTTTCTACGTTTAACCCCCGAAATATGTTTCTTTGTCTGATTGCAAGTCTGACGCTTATTAACTGTGGCACCTTTCAATCAAGCTCAGAGCCATCCGTTGTAGACACACCGAATTTTGAGTTATTTCATCAGTCTTACAAGGAACCCTGGGCTAGGCTCACTTTAAAGCCTGAGTTTCAAGAAAAGTCATTTTCAGAAAGTGTGAGAGCAAGTCTCAAAGACTATCTTCATCAGTTGATTCAGCGGCTTTCTCAATTTGATGCGCATTTTAAACCATTCCCTTCAGAGGTAACGCTCTTCGCTGAAAAGCGATTTCCCCCTGTGATTTCATTACCGATGAAGCGATTTGGTTTCAACGCTCTGACGCTAGATCAATTCCAATATGAAAATGAGCTAGCCGCAGCGATAGCGTTAGAGATGGCGCATCAATTTTTGGGGCATTTTCCCAACCCTACCAATGAAAAAAAATCAGTGTTTTGGATGCATCGGCACAGAAAAGGGCCGCTTTATTCTAAGGGGCTTCGCAAAGAAGCAGTGCGGGTTGCCACAACCATTCTAAGAGGTGGGGGATTCGATGTTCGGGGGATTCCTCACTACTTCAAAAACCAACTTCATCGTGCTGCGCAAGGTCAAAACGAAGATGAACAGCTTCAAATAAAAGCGCTCCTTGACTATAGCTACCGAGAGATTGCTCGAGTTGCACCTTTAAGAAACCCAGTGGTACGCTCTAAGAAATTCATCGAGTTTAAGAAAAAACTGAAACTTAGAAACTAAACTGAATTCACTATGACTCAATCATTAGAACCATTGTTTGCGGCGCTTGACCCTAAAATTTTTGATCAAGAGGAGCATTGGCGCCAATGGGCTAGCGACCATCGCGATCAATTGCAGGTGTTTGAAAAACTCCCAGGAGATGCGAGTGCCAGGCGCTATTTTAGATTTGTCTCTCAGGGGCAATCACGAATTCTAATGGTGACCGATCCGTTTCATTATGACGTTAAAACCTATCAAGGGTATCCTTATCTTGAGGTTCAAACTTACTTACAACACAAAGGGATTCGAGTTCCTAAGGTTTTTGAAATTCTTCCAACGAAAGGATTGATGGTGATTGAGGACCTCGGGGATCAAACACTGCTTCATTATCTAAATTCTGTGACGGATCCAGAAGTGGAGCGTGGTCTTTACTCCAAAGTAATTGATCAGCTTATTGAACTTCAAAAGAAAACGGTTCAGGATGCAACGACTACAAAGATCCAAGCGTTTGATCTTTTGTTCGATTATGAAAAACTTAAGTGGGAAGTTGATTTTACTGTAGAGCATTTTTATGAAACCTATTTGGGTCGCACGATCGACTCAAGTAGTCGACAGGTGTTAGAGGGAAGTTTTAGATCCATTTGTGAAACGCTCGCTGACGAGCCGTTTGTGTTTTGTCATCGGGATTTTCATAGTCGCAATATCATGGTCAAATCAGATCCTGGTGAGTCCTCAGATCCGATATTTTATTTCATTGATTTTCAAGATGCCAGAATGGGCCCGTGTCAGTATGATCTCGTATCATTGCTAAAAGATAGTTACTATCAGCTGAGCGAATCTCAAGTTGAAAAGCTTAAGAAAGCGTATTTGAAAAAAGCAAAAGGAGTGATTGAAGCTGCTCAAGATGAAGATCGCTTTCATCAGATTTTTGACCTCATGACGATCCAAAGAAACTTTAAAGCGATTGGAAGTTTTGCTTCTTTTTTCAACCGGCGAGGAGATGCCCGATACATTAAGTTTATTGGCAATACCTTTGAGAACATCCGAAGGACGCTATTAAAATATCCAGAGTATTCTAATTTACGGGAGGTCTTGTTCCATTACTACTATTTCTAGGGCAATGATCATGGCGGCCGGACTTGGGACTCGCTTGCAGCCCTACACTCAATTTTTACCCAAGCCTCTTCTTCCACTGATGGGCGTGCCAATGATTCAGTTTGCTTTGGATCAGGTAGCGGAAGCAGGGGTGAAGGAAGTTGTGATCAATTTTCACTATCTTCCTGAAGTTGCAAAGAAGAGCCTTCTTGCTCTAGACCATCATCAGATGAAAGTTCATTTAAGTGATGAAGCTTCGCTTTTGTTAGGGAGCGCTGGAGGAATTCGTAAGGCTTTGACCCACTTTAAGAATGAGCCTTTTTTTTTAATCAATGCTGATACGTTGTCTGCCTGTGATTTAAGATCATTAGCTAACCACTATGCAATGCTTCCCAAAGAGACCTGGTTTGATTTAGTGCTTGTTAATCCTAAAAACCGTCTTGAAGAATATACTGAAATTATCATAGATGAGAAAACCAGCCGAATTCAAAAGATAGGATCTAAGCAGTCAAATCGACCTTATTACTCTGGCGTTGCGATTTACCATCCACGGGCATTTGATTCTCTTCTCGAGGGAGAGACCTCCGATTTCTTTAAAGATGTTTTCCCGAAAGCTTTGGAGAAGAACAAAGCCTATGGTTTGATCACAGAAGAGCCTTGGATGGATCTGGGCTCTCCCTTTTTATGGTGGCGAGCGCATCGAGAATGGATACAATTACTTGAGAACAAAAAATTACCCACTCTTTGGGAAAAACGAGTGAAAGAAGAAAATAAGAAAATTGGGAATTTAGCTTGGATTCATGAATCCAAAGATAAGTCACCGTGGAAAACTACCATGGGTAAAGAGTGTTACTGGGCTAGCGTAGCTAGGCCTCCCAGCGAGCTTCGTTTAGTCTCAAAAGCGATTGTTTATGGACAAGTGGCAGGAATGCTAACGTATCAAGATGGCATTGCTTTTGGTGGTATTTGGACAGAATTTTCATGAAAACACTTAAAGTTCCACCAAGACTCAGACTTAGTTCATTTTTGATTCTTTTATCCATTCCTCTTGTGGCTCTTCAGACAGTCATTGCCTCTCGTGCTCCTTGGTGGGATTTGCCGATTAAGAGTATGCAGATTTGGTCGTTGTCTGTTGCGTTGATGAGCTTTCCACTTTCAATTTGGATCGTAAATGGAAAACGGTGGGCCTATCACGTCACGAAGGTCTTTGCGATTAGCTGGTGTTTGCTGAGTATTGCGATTGCAATTGAACTTTCACATTTTTGGTTGAATGTTTTTGTTTTATGCCTAGTAGTTTTTTGGATTTTAACATTGAATCGAATTCGATTTGAGATGGATCGATCTTTTTTGGATCCTCATATGGAATGGTATCAGGGGCGTCCGAAAGCAATTCCAGGAATTTCGTGTCAGTTTGAGTGGGGAGAAAAGCAAGTAGATGCGGCTGTTGCTCGATTTGATGATGATGGTGCTTTCATCGTGTTCAAATCGAGTTTAGTTGAGCATCATAGAAATTTAAAAAAACAACATCATTTGGAGTTCATTTCTGAGAATCGAAAGATTCAATGCCAAGCACGTCCTATCCGAGCGCTTGATCGCTTTCAGGGGTTGGGATTAGAATTTATTGAGCTTACAATGGACCAGAAAAAAGAACTTCATGACTTTACTGAATGGTTAAAGGGGAAAGGGTATGTTTCTTAATAAAAAATCTTGGATAGTGACTTTTTTCATTCTTGGTATGCATGGAATTATCATGACGAGTTGTCAAGATAAACGGAGTCTTGATGGAAACCCCAAAGAGGTGATTCGGGGTTATATTGAAAAGAGTTTCAACATCAATAAACTCAGTGATCGTAAAGTCTTGGAAGCTTATTTAACCGGAGAAACGAGAAAAAAGCTTGAGGCTTGGAGTGATGCTCAGTTCATCCAAGCTTTTGTAGAGAATAAAAGAAAATTTATTCGACTTGCTTTTAAAGAATTAAAGCCAGTGAATAATCAAGAAGTGACTATCACCTATGAGCTCACTTACTTGGATCAAGGGCCGAATCACGAGGCTAGAGTCACCAATAAAAAGCTTGCAACGTTGATTGAAGAAAACCAGCGTTGGAAAATCAAAAAAGTAAAAAATCTAAAAGAACTCATTGAATTCAAAGATGAGATGTCTTTACCTTAACTAAGTCATTTTGACGGATTGGATTCGTCTCAAGGGGTTTTAGCAGGTCTATGGATTTGTCTGGCATTGATCGATGCCAAAACTTGCTGTGGAGATGCTTTGACCTGCAATGGTAGAGGCTCGAAGTGTTCTTACTTGTACGAATTGCTGTCCAGGTTCAGGGGTCGGAATGGTAAAGGTTTTATTGCCTGTTGTGCCAATGACTTGACGCCTAGCTAAAACAGCACTGGGGTTTGAGACATCGAGTTCGAAAAACAAATTACTCTCAGGTAGGTTTAGATTTTCCAGGTAGAGAAACCATTGACCTGCTTCTGTGTTGCTAATCACATAAGCAATGCCATTGATATCGCCGGTACCGTCAAAAGATCCATTCACACAGACCCTTCCATTGGGACGACGATCATTTAGAAGAGGTGCCCCACTCCCAAGAATGCCGCATCCAGTCAAGGTCAGTAAGATCAGCCAAGGCCGAATCATAGTCAGTTTAAAATGGGGAAAAGATAAAAACTTCATTCACTTAAGTTATTTTCCCATGACGGCGATAAAGAGACAAGGAGGTCTCATTTGTCCCAGGGGAAAAAGCTAGAATCCATATCGCTTGAAGAGGACACAGGTCCGATCTTAGAGCAACCGATGACCCTTGAGGCTCCTGAAGCTCATGTGGAAGGCCTTTTAGGGGAGAACGTCGGCATTCTTGCTACGAAAGCGATGGCACTCGAGGGTTTTTTTCGCCTTCTCACGATGAAAATGAGCTTTCAAGAATTCATGAGGGAGATTCTATTAATCTTTACCCGTTCAGTGAGAAGTGAAGCCGGGTCAATTTTGGAAATGAATTATGAGACGGATTCTATATTTTTCCGAGCTGCGGTCGGGCACACCTCTGATAAAATTGTGAGATTTGTCATTCCGATGGGTCAAGGGGTTGTGGGACACGTTGCTGAGTCGAAACAGCCTTTGGTGGTCTCAGACGCAGAGGAAAATCGCTATCACCTTAAATCCATCGCCAAGGCTGTGGGCTTTGATGTAAGAAACCTAATCGCCATTCCTTTGGTGATTCGTGGAAAAGTGTTTGGTGTGATTGAACTTTTAAATCGCATTGGAGATGAGACCTACACAGCGACAGACATCGAGCTTTTAACTCACTTGACGCAATGTGCTTCTCAAGCAATTGAAATTAGACTCATGCTCGCTTCTAAGCGGCAGAACCCGGAGTCCATGGAGGAGAATCCAGAATGAATCTCCTCATGAAGCGAAATCGAAGACTCAGTGGAATTTCTGAATCGGATCAAAATGAAGGCGAACTGATTGGTTTTCCAAACACAGAGGCAAGTCAGGAAAAGCAAAATCATATCGATATGAAATACTTGCTCAAGGCTCTAGTGAAGTACAATGCCTCTGATCTTCATATTAAAGTGGGGCGCCCCCCGCTCTATCGAGTCAATGGGAAGCTCATCCCAGCAAAGCTCTCCTCACTTCGCCATGAACAAGTGATGAACATTATCACTGGAATTTTGACACCAGATCATCTCAAAGAATTAGATGAAAATTTAAGTATCGATTTTTCAGTTCGAATGGGAGATATCGGTC
>MDTD01196648.1_pt1 | contig 10376 bp, 8 predicted proteins | sample 811221 | NCBI WGS metagenome assembly MDTD01 (sample SAMN05326646, study PRJNA326480) | marine metagenome | isolation source: seawater | place: Pacific Ocean: South West | collected 2011
AAAAAATATTATCTCCTAAGACTAATGCAACATTATCATCACCTATAAATTCTTCTCCTAAAACAAACGCTTGAGCTAAACCATTAGGTTCATGTTGGACCATATATTCAAAAGTACAACCAATTTGACTCCCATCTCCTAGTAATGTCCTAAATGATTCTTGATCACGAGGGGTAGTAATTATTAGTATTTGATTAATACCAGCTAAAAGTAATGTAGATAAAGGATAGTATATCATTGGTTTATCATAAACAGGCATTAATTGTTTACTAACACAAAATGTCAACGGGTGTAATCTTGATCCCGATCCTCCGGCTAGAATAATTCCTTTCATAAATTTACTATTTTTCTACCTTTTCAGCTTTAATTGTGATAAGCTTATCTAAAGTTAATAGCAGGCAAGGTAACAAAATTAAATTGGATAACATGGCTACTAAAAGCGTTAGCGCTACCAATACACCTAAGGCTACAGTCCCACCAAATTCTGAAGCTATAAAAATACCGAAACCGAAAAAAAGAACCACTGATGTATAAAACATACTTAAACCAGTTTCTCTTAAGGCATTTATCACTGATTGTTTTATTGCTCCCATATTAGAAGAAAGTTCTTGACGATATTTAACCAAAAAATGAATCGTATCGTCTATAGATATACCAAATGCGATACTGAACACTAAAATAGTAGAGGGCTTCAAATTAATACCCAAATAACCCATAATAGCAGCTGTTATAAATAATGGCAAAATATTAGGTAACAAGCTAATTAAAACCATCCTGATATTTTTAAACATTAAACCCATCAAAATAGAAATAATAAGAACCGTAAGTAACAAAGACATTACTAAATTAGATATTAATGTCTCTACGCCTTTTGCTACAATAACTCCAATTCCTGTAAACGAGTAGCTAAACTTTTCCTGTTTAAATATCTTTTCAATTTTGGGAGCCAATTCTCGCATAAGACTTTTCGTTCGATTTGTTCCTATATCTTTCATTTTTAAACTAATCCTCAATTGGCTGCCATCTTGTGAAACAAAAGTATTTAACATATCAGTGGAGGCGTCTTTAGATTTGGAAGCATATTGATTAATAAAACCTAATTCTAACTTTGTGGGCAAAGTAAATTCTTTTTTTTCTCCTCCCCAAAGTGCTTGTTTACTATATTTTAAAACATCAAGCATTGACAAGGGTCTTGAAAACTCCTCATAGGTATCGAGTAAGGCATATAACTTTTGTACTTTTTTAAGAGTTCTCGGTTTTAAAACTCGACCTTTAATTTTGGCACTTTTCAGGTTTGTAAAAACATAATTTCTACTCCTAAGAAAATTTTTAAGTTCTTCAATATAATCACCATTTGAATTAGTTACTACAGAATACGAACCTGAACTATCAGAATCTAAATATTTGACAAAAGATAGATTCTCTATATCAGCATTAGATATCGAATCTTTTGATTCGAAAGTGATTCTTTCTCCAACACCAGCTCTTAAAATTATTTCGAATGGAACAACGCCATTGAATTTCGATTCGTAATATTTTAAATCAACCATTACAGGGTGATCCTCAGGCATATCATCTACAACCAGTGCATCATTATCTAGCTGACTCAATCCAAATCCTGCTGTTCCGGCTATGAAAATCATAATTACATATACAGTACCTCTATAATTACTAGATATATTTACAAACCAATTTATGAGAGCATTTGTCCATTTATAATCTAAATGTTTGTAATGTTTTTCAATAGGAGGAGATAAATAACTGTAAATTATTGGTAATAACAATATTGAGAGTATAAAAACACCCATTATACTGATTGAAGCAATAATTCCAAATTCCTTCAAAATATCGCTCGAAGCAAATATAAAAGTCGCAAAACCACTTGCTGTTGTAATGTTTGTCATAAAAGTTGCCCCTCCAATTTTTTGAATCACACGCTTTAGCGCTAGGGCTTGGTTATTGTGATCTCTGTATTCATCAAAGTATTTATTAATTAAAAAAATACAATTAGGAATACCTATAACAATAACGAGTGGAGGAACTAAACTAGTAAGTATATTAATATTAAATTCTAAACTACTAAAGTAATCATGTTCTGATAGCCTATTTAAAAGACCTAATGTACCAAATAGCCAGACAACACCAACACTAACGATTAATAAAGAAACAAAAACAGCCCTGCTAGCTCTTAAAAAGAAATACAATAAAATAGCTGTTAAACCAAAGGCTAGACTAATGAAAAGTAAAATTTCGTTGCGTACCTGAGAGCTTAATTTCGCTCGAATAAAGGGCATTCCTGAGTAATTAAATTCAATTTCATTTTCCTCTGAAAAATTTTGAATCTTTTCAGTAATGGAGAGTACATGTTTATTTCTTCGAACAGTTGCCAAAGAATCAGGATTAAATGAAATTGCGAGCAGTGATATATTAGATTGAGGCAGATATAAAATACCTTCGTAAAATGGTTGGTTCTGTAGTAAATGTAACACAGAATCAATTTTCAACTGAGTTTCAGGACGTTTTTTAAATCCTTTTTCTATTTTAAACGTTTTCGTTTCTTTATCCAGTTTTAAATATCCAAAACTGGCTACTGAAAAAACACTATCTACCGCAATTTCTTTCTCTAAGCCTTTGCAAAAATCATAATAGTTTTGAAATTTACTCAGATTAAATAAACTAGAATCTTCTGTTGAAATTAAATAGACATTATCGTTAACTCCAAATGTCTCCTTAAATTCATTAAAAACAATAGAGGTAGAGTCTCCAACCGGTAGTAATCTTGATAGGTCATAGGAAACCTTATTATATCTCAAATTTGTTGCCAGGAAACCAGTTATGACCGCTAGTAAGGCTATCACCCATATTCGGTACCTTAAAATGATATGAGATATTTTATTCCACATAGGGCAAGTGAGGAAAATAAAAATAGAAACTATTATTCATAAAATTAAAAATAAGAATATGAGGTTATGAACAAAAAAACCGACTAAAAAAGTCGGCTACTTTTATTAGTATTAATTCTTACTTAATACTCCAAGTATTTGGTCCCTCTAGTAAGGCATCTAAATCTGCCAATCCCTTTGCTTCAATATGTTTATCAATTTGTGCTTGAACTCCATTTTCATAAACATGGCGCTCCTCTTGATAAAATATTCCAAAAGGACGAGGCAATGCGCCCTCTTGTCTCGGATCATCAAAAAATCTTGTCAGTATGGAAGCTTTTACTCTGTTATACTTATCGTGAATCCAAATTTTAGAAGCATCAACTTCTTCAATATTTACTATTACAGGCACGAAATCATCTAAAATAATAGCCTTTTCTTTTTTTGCACCAAAAAGCAAAGGTTCGCCATGCTCGACAAAAATTGTATTGTCCGGCTTTGTGGTTCTTTCTGTTAAAGGCAAAAACGCACCGTCATTAAAAATATTACAATTTTGATAAATCTCAACAAAGGCAGTTCCGTTATGCTTTTGAGCTTCGTTAAGGATAGTTCTCATACTTTTCGGATCTCTATCCATCGTTCTAGCAACAAAAGTTCCATCAGAACCTAATGCTAAAGATGCAGGGTTAAATGGATGATCAATAGATCCAAAAGGAGTAGATTTAGTTACTTTTCCCTTCTCAGAGGTAGGAGAATATTGTCCTTTTGTTAGGCCGTAAATTTGATTATTAAACAAAAGAACATTCACGTCAACATTCCTTCTGAGTAAATGAATAAAATGGTTTCCACCAATAGATAGTGCGTCTCCATCTCCGGTAACCATCCAAATATTTAATTCTGGACGTGCAACTTTTAAACCAGAAACAAATGCTGGGCCTCTCCCATGAATACTATGCATTCCATAGGTGTCCATGTAGTATGGAAAGCGTGAAGAACATCCAATTCCCGAAATAAATACAGTCTCATCCTTATTTAGTCCAAGTTCAGCACAAACACCTTGAACCTGCTTTAGGATAGAATAGTCTCCACAACCAGGACACCATTTTACATCTTGATCAGATGCATAATCTCTTGCTGTTATTTTCTTTGCTTTAACTTCAGTCATAACAATATCTTTAAGACAGAACTTCTCTCACTTTATCCACAATCTCTTCAGTTGCGAAAGGGAGTCCTTTAATTTTATTTAAACCCTGAGCATCAATTAAAAACTTATCTCTAATAATTTTGATAAATTGTCCGTTGTTCATTTCCGGCATTATTACATGTTTAAACTTTGACAAAACATCTTTTGTATTTCTAGGTAATGGATTTAAGTACTTAACATGTGCATGAGATACATTTAATCCAGCCTCGATGAGTTGTCTTGTGGCTGTTTTAACTGACCCATAGGTTGAACCCCAACTATACAAAAGAACATCTCCTGAATCTTCACCAGTTTCAACAACTTGATCAGGAATATAATCCGCTATTTTATCTACTTTTTCCTGACGAATCTTAACCATTTTTTGATGATTATCTGGATCGTAGGAAACATTTCCTGTTTCAAAATCTTTTTCCAAACCACCTATTCTATGCGCTAACCCTTCAGTTCCAGGTAAAGCCCAAGGTCGAACAAGTTTTTCGTTTCTCTTGTAGGGTAAAAATTCAGGATCTTCTTCTTTTCTTGGTGGCACAAATTCTACATGAATATCTGGTAAATTTTCAGATTTTTGTACTTCCCATGGCTCTGAACCATTTGCAATGTAGCCATCAGTCAATAAAAAAACTGGAGTCATATGTTCAATGGCTATTCTACATGCTTCATAAGCACTGATAAAACAATCTTTTGGGGACTGTGCCGCAATAACAGGCATGGGAGATTCACCATTTCTTCCATACATCGCTTGAAATAAATCAGCTTGTTCAGTTTTGGTTGGCAAACCTGTTGAAGGGCCTCCGCGCTGAACGTTAACAATAACTAATGGCAATTCGAACATTCCCGCTAAACCAATCGCCTCTCCTTTTAAGGCAATTCCCGGGCCTGATGAGGTTGTCACACCTAATGCCCCACCAAATGAAGCACCAATGGAGGAACAAATTCCGGCAATCTCATCTTCAGCTTGAAAAGTTTTTACACCGAAGTTCTTATACTTTGATAAAAAGTGGAGAATATCAGACGCCGGAGTAATTGGATAAGTTCCACAAAACAAATCTAATCCTGTTTTTTGACTTGCAGCAATCAATCCGATAGCAGTAGCTTGATTACCCATGATATTTCTGTAGGTTCCGGGCTTTATATTTGCCGGTTTAACTTCAAACCGAGACGCAATCGCTTCTGCAGTATCTCCATAATGATAACCCGCTTTTAAGACGGCAATATTTGACTCAATTAATTCAGGTTTTTTTGAAAATTTAGATTCTATAAATTTTACTGTATTATCCAATTTTCTATTGTACATCCAATACAAGAATCCTAAAACAAACATGTTTTTTGACCTATCGACTATCTTATTACTTAAACCGGAATCCCTCAAAGTTTCACGTGTTATTTTGGTAACATCGACCTCATGGATTTTGTATCCATCTAATGTTCCATCGTTAAGAGGGGTTGTACCATCTTCATATTTGGCAAGACGTAAATTCTTTTTGTCAAAACCTGCTATGTTGGCAATAACAATACCTCCCTTTTTGAGGGACTCTAAATTTGATTTTAATGCTGCCGCATTCATAACCACCAATACATCAGCTCTATCACCAGGTGTGTATAGTTGGATACTTCCAAAATGAAGCTGAAATCCTGAAACACCAGCAACTGTGCCTTGTGGGGCCCTAATCTCAGCTGGGAAATTGGGAAAAGTACTAATATCGTTTCCAAGCAATGCAGCTGTATCAGTAAACTGCCCTCCAGTTAGTTGAATACCATCTCCGGAATCGCCAGCAAATAATATAGTTACCTCATCTTTTATTTCATTTGTCATATGCAACAATATCTGATTTAATTGAGGACCTTTTGTTATAAAGAATCCAAAATAAATTTTAGTAATTCAAAAACAACTTACATGTCAATTTTTCAGTCCGCAAAAATAACACTAATCCCCAAACTACCGACTATTCAGAGAGGATTTAATCTCATTAATTAGTTTACTGCTAAATTGGTTACTATAATTGACTTCACCTCTGGTGCTTCTCTTAAAATATTTTCCTCGATTCCAGACTTAAAAGTCATATTACTCATGGAGCATGAACCACAATTGCCTAAAAACTCTAGTTTTAAAACTCCGTCTTCAGACAAATCAACAATTTTGACGTCACCGCCATCTGATTGTAAAAACGGACGCACTTTTCCTAGACCAACATTAACCTTAGACAAAACTTCCTGCTTGTTCATAGATTCAAATAATATTAATTGTTCAACTTTACCAACTTGGTTGGGCTAATTGTTTTATTTCTAAATTCTGTTGCTTTATCTACTTCAACCACCATATTCTTCAACGCAATTGCCTGAGGAGTGGTTTCTTGTAAAATAGCCGGTCTTCCGGCCTCTCCCGACTCACATATACTTTGAACCAGAGGAATTTGACCTAGTAATTTAACACCTAATTGCTCAGCCAATTGTAATCCACCTTCTTTTCCGAATATGTAATACTTACTGCCCGGTAATTCTTTAGGAGTAAAAAAAGCCATATTTTCAACGATCCCTAAAACAGGAACATTTATATTTTCCAACTGAAACATTCCAACTCCTTTTTTCGCATCTGCTAAAGCAATTCCTTGAGGAGTTGAGACAACAACGGCTCCAGTCACAGGAACAGTTTGAACTAAGCTTAGGTGGATATCCCCGGTTCCTGGCGGTAAATCAATTAACAGATAATCCAAATTACCCCAATATGTGTCAACAAACATCTGTTTTAATGCTTTACTTGCCATTGGTCCACGCCAGACAATAGCTTGATTTATGTCAGCAAAAAAACCTATTGACAAAATTTTCACACCATAGTTTTCAATAGGTTTTATAAAGTTCTTGCCATCAATATCTATAGTGGATGGTTTTTCACTTGCAACATCAAACATTAAAGGCATACTAGGACCATGTATATCAGCATCAACTAGACCTACACTATAACCGAGATCTACCAAACCAACTGCTAAGTTTGAAGTAATTGTTGATTTCCCAACTCCACCTTTGCCTGATGAAACTGCAATAATATTTTTTACTCCAGGGAGTATTTTTCTTTGTTTAGGTTCACGATCTTGAGGTAAAGGAGATATTTCAACAGCTACATTAATTTTATTTGAAATAAAACGATGAATTGCAAACTCACAAGCTTCTTCCATTTTTTTTCGATTATGCATCGCAGGATTATGAACCTGTAAGGAAAAGGTTAAGGAGTCATTCTCACAAACGATATCTGTGACCAGATTTAGATCCACAATATCTTTTTTCAAATCTGGCTCCTGAACCGTACTTAACGCCTCTAAAACTTTTTCTTTACTTGGAATCATATCCTTATTTAGAATTACTCTACATAAAAATAAGAAATTGATGCGAATTGATTATTGATATCCTTTTCAAAAAAGCTATCAGCATATAGGGAATACTTAAAAAAGATAAGAGTATCTTAAAATTTAAATTATCTTAGTTTCATTAAAAACAACAATTCTAAGTATCAAACTATAAATGTTGGCCAATACAATGTAATTGTATTATCTTTGAGAATTAATTTAAAACTTTGGGTTGCGTGGCCGAGTGGCTAGGCACAGGTCTGCAAAACCTGCTACGGCGGTTCGATTCCGTCCGCAACCTCAGACAAAAAACAAAAAGGAGCAAAGCTTAGCTCCTTTTTGTTTTTTGTCTGTTTAAAATTTTGATTAGTGAAATACAAATAGTTTTCAAATTATTGTAATTTTAATATATGTTAGTTGAGGTTTTAAAATCCAAAATTCACAGAGTAACTGTTACCGAAGCAGATTTAAACTACATTGGGAGTGTTACAATTGATGAAGACATCATGGAGGCAGGAAATGTTATTGAAGGTGAAAAAGTTCAAATCGTCAACATTAACAACGGGGAACGCCTAGAAACCTATGTAATAAAAGGAAAAAGAGGCTCAGGAAATGTTTGTTTAAATGGTCCTGCTGCAAGAAAAGTGGCTGTTGGAGACATAATCATAATTATTGCATACGCTCAAATGAGCTTTGAAGAAGCAAAAAGTTTTAAGCCAACTATTGTATTTCCGAATACGTCTACTAATAAATTGTTGTAATTGACTAGTCTAAAGAAAATTCAAACCAAAATTCAAGCTCTTGAAGAGGCAACCAGTACCGTTAAATACTGGAATTCAACTAATGAGAAGATTGTATTTACCAACGGTTGTTTTGATCTTTTACACTTGGGTCACATCGATTATTTATCAAAAGCTAAAGATTTAGGGACAAAATTAATAGTAGGAGTTAATTCATCAGAATCAGTTGAAAAATTAAAAGGTCCATCTAGACCCATTCATTCCTCCAAAACAAGATCTACAATTCTTGCAGCATTTGAGTTTATTGATTTGGTAATCATTTTTGAAGACGAAACTCCGCTCAACCTAATTAATACCTTACAGCCAAAGATACTTGTAAAAGGAGGTGATTATAATTTGAAAACTATTGTGGGAGCTGACGAAGTAATAAATTTTGGAGGTAAAGTTGAAATAATCCCTTTTCTTTCAGGACACTCAACAAGTGACATAGTAACTAAAATTCAAAGTTTTAGTAAAAGTTAAATTGTTTGTATATTCACAACCAAATTAGTTTGACATGAAAAATTTCCTTTCCGCAACATTAATTATAATATTTTTTTCATTGGTATTGATTTCCTGTAGCAAACAAAATAAAGAATATTTGTTAGGGGAATGGATATTAATAACCAAACCTGTTGAAGATCTAGATTACCATTGGTACTTTAAAGAAAGTAAAGTTTATATAATGGCAACAGATGGTAATGATAATGAGGTGCCAACTGGCGAACTTGATACATGCAATTATGGCCCATATGTATTAAAAAATGGTGTACTTAGTATAGCACTCACAGAAAAATATTGTAGACAAATGGTATATGTAGGGGATTGGGATGTTCAGGAAATTTCTGATTCTCACCTATCAATTAGACGAGAAACTGAAAGTGGTTCTCAATGGTATGAGTTCGAAAAGGCTCAAGTAAGATAAATTGGCCAAGAACAAAACTACATTTATTTGTCAAACTTGTGGAAATCAATCGGCTAAATGGCTTGGTAAATGTCCGCATTGTAGCTCATGGAATTCCTTTACAGAAGAAATTATTTCAACATCGAATTCCACATCTATTTCAAAAAGCACCAACAGAAGGGTAAGTAAAGTAAAGTCATTAAATGATATAGAGCCCCTTACTCAAAAAAGATTGATTTTTTCTGATCATGAACTTAATCGAGTTTTGGGTGGAGGAGCAATTCCAGGATCCTTAATTCTATTTGGTGGTGAACCTGGAATTGGAAAATCAACTTTAATGCTTCAATTAGCATTATTAAACCCTCAGTTTAAAGTACTTTATGTATCGGGAGAGGAAAGTGATGAACAGGTTAAAACAAGAGCTGATCGTGTTAATTCTGAAATTTCAAATAATATTTTTATCCTCACTGAAACAGACACATCAATAATTAAAAAAGCAGCTGAAAATATTGAGCCTGACATATTAATTATAGACTCTATACAAACACTACACTCTGATAAGTTAGATTCGGCACCTGGAACAATTTCACAAATTAGAGAGTGTACATTTGAAATTTTAGGATTTTCTAAAAATTTATCACTTCCAACATTTATGATTGGACATATAAACAAAGAAGGCAGTTTAGCTGGACCTAAGGTACTAGAACACATGGTAGATACCGTTCTTCAATTTGAAGGAGACCGAAATCATTTCTATAGAATTGTAAGAAGTATAAAAAATAGATTTGGCTCAACTAACGAACTAGGCATATATGAAATGTTAGAATCGGGTTTAAAACCTGTGAATGACCCCTCCAAAATATTAATTTCTGCGCGAGAGGAGGATTTAAGCGGAGTGGCAATAACGGCAAACTTAGAAGGAGTGAGACCTTTGATGATTGAAACACAGGCACTTGTTTCAAGAGCAGCATATGGAACCCCTCAGAGATCAACTACAGGTTTTGATGCCAGAAGAATGAATATGCTTCTCGCTGTTCTAGAAAAAAAATGTGGTTTTAAGGTAGGTATGGAGGATGTTTTCTTGAATATCACGGGAGGGCTAAAAATTGAAGACCCGGCATCTGATTTAGCCATATTATCGGCTATTGTATCAAGCAGAGAGGACATCTCCATACCAAGTAAAGTTTGCTTTGCAGGTGAGGTTGGTTTATCCGGAGAGGTGAGACCGGTTCAAAAGATTTCTGCCAGAATTATTGAAGCTCAAAAACT
>MDTD01110007.1_pt1 | contig 10374 bp, 9 predicted proteins | sample 811221 | NCBI WGS metagenome assembly MDTD01 (sample SAMN05326646, study PRJNA326480) | marine metagenome | isolation source: seawater | place: Pacific Ocean: South West | collected 2011
ATCGAGGAAACCGAAGAGTTCTTGAAAAAAAATGCACTTATCATGTGTCAAAAACCAGAAATGCTAAAGAATATTTTCGAGAAGCTCTTCAGATCAAAGTCTAAGAGGGAAATATTTGAAAAGAATGCGAAAACATTAGTAGAAGCAAAAAAGTCGATTCTAGATGACTATATTGCAGCTATAGAGAAACATCTCAATCCTCAATAGAAGCAAGAAACTTTTTCCAGTCAAAACTCTCAAGTAAATCATGTTTTATGAGAGAGTCTCTAAATTTTGAAATCACCCGTGACGAGTACAGTTTTAAGTTCCTTTTTGCTGTATTTATCATGACTTTATCAAAATCTATAAACGAGATCTTATTCGACTCATAATTAAAAATTATATTCTTGACGTTCATATCAAAGTTGTAGAACCCATTATTGAATAGAAATTTAAAACAGAGTCCAAGTTGTTGCTCTAAATAAAATCTTTCTTTTTTCTTTAAGATTAAATCAAGTGTTTCTCCATTAATTTTTGAAAGTATGATGTCTCCCCTGTAAAAAAATGTATTTTTTACTACATAAGAAAATATAGGGGTGCATAACTCTAGTTTATTTATTATCCATTCATTTTTAGAGCTTTGAACAATTTTAATGAAATCCATATGATTTATATATTCCCTCATAGGCCTCGTATATTTTAAACCGTAGTATAAATATTTATCATCAAGAAAAAACATCGCTCCTTTTCTAAAAAAATGTTTTTTTATCAACCCATTATTTAGATCTAGGAAGTTTGATGAATTTGAAAGTCTAAATTCGTCAGAATCTAGTGATGCAAGTATTCTATTTTTAAGTATTGGTTGGATAGATGAATCGTAACAGATATACTGATTATTAAACTTGTGAGTAACGATTGAACCGAATTTCGTTTTTATCATATGATCAAAGAAAATAATACATCAATATCAATATGTATTCTAAGATTATCTTCAATTGGAGATATAACCCATATTATACCAATAATATCAACTATAAGAAACGTATACCCTCAATCAAAAATAAGTTGGGTGATTGGTAAAACTGAGTATCAATTAGTTAAAAAAATCAAAGATATTGAATTTGTCGTAGTAGATAAAAGCAAGACTTTTGACTCTATTGTAGAATTGCGAAGTTTATTTAAAACTAATAAATTTGATGTGGTCCTTCATATGCAAAAATCACTAAGATCTAAATTAATTTCAAAAGTAATTAGTGGAAGGGTAAATGTTACATTTAATGATATTGATACTTCACAATCTCATGTAATAGATCATTTTTTTGGGTTTCTAGAGAAAATAAATATAGAAAAAAAAAATACTTGATTGGCAGTGTAAGAGTATTCTCAGTGATAATGAAGTGTTTATAAAAAAGAATAAGCTTATGCAATTACAACCTTTCATTGCTATTAATCCGTTTACGAGTATTCGATCAAATAATTTCCGAGAGTGGAATTATGATAACTTTGCCACTATATCAGAATATTGTAAAAATCAATTCTCTATAAACACTATAATCTTGGGAAAAACTAATCATGATAGGGCTGAGAAACTTCGTGCTTGTTTTACACCGAATAGTGGCACTGTTGATCTAATTAATAAAACGAGTCTGAGCGAAATGCTTACAGTATTAAGTTTAGGCAAATTATATATTGGCCCAGATTCTGGAACGCTTCATATGGCGAGAATGGTTGATATACCGATAATTGGTCTTTATGCAACATCTAACCCTCTAAGAACTGGTCCGTATCAAAAGATGGAATATGTAATTAATAAATACGAAGAAGCTGTAGAAAAATATTTGGATATTAGAGACAAAAGCATTAAGTGGGGTGAAAGGGTCCGAAATGCTGATGCAATGAATTTAATAACAATAAATGATGTTAAAGATAAAATTAAAAAAATAGTTAAGGAGTAATTTTTTTAATACGTTCAATGATACTTGTTGTAGATTTTTGTTCGATTATATCAACTAATTCAATTTTTTTATTTTTTTTAATCATATAGTCTGCACCAGCTATATCATCGACATTATAATCTTTACCTTTGACCAATATATCGGGTGTTAGTTTCATAATTATCTGCTCTGGGGTGCTTTCATCAAAAATGAAGATATAATCAACTGACTTTAAACCTGCTAATACATACGCGCGGTCATGATGACTGCAAATCGGTCTAGAATTTGACTTAAAGCTTTTAACTGATTTATCAGAATTAAGTCCAACGACAAGAAAATCTCCCTTAGACTTAGCTTGCTCTAGAATATAAATATGGCCAGGGTGTAATATATCAAAGCAACCATTCGTAAAAACGATACATTTCCCTTCTTTTTGCTTTTTTTCGACAATAGATTTTAAACTATCAATGTCTGAGATTATTTTAGAGTTTTCTAATTGCATTATTTAAATCAGATTTGCTAACACTTACAGTTCCTAAATGTTGTATTGATAATCCTGCAGCAATATTTGCTAACTCACATGATTTTTTGAGAGTTTTATTAGATGATAAAGAGGCAGCCAAGACTGATATTACAGTATCACCCGCGCCAGTCACATCGTATACCTCTTTCTGGGAGGTCGCAAAACTAATTACAGACTTTTTACCAAATAGCACCATACCATTTTTCCCAAGCGTCAATAATAAGGCATCTAAGTTGAGGGAGTCCTTTAACTCTTTGCCTTTTTTTATCATATCATTCTTATTTTTTGGTTTGCCAACTATTGTCTCAAATTCTAGTTCGTTTGGTTTAACCAAATAAGCGCCTTTATATATACTATAGTCTGTACCTTTAGGATCAATTATAACTTTTATATTATACTCATTAGCAAGGTTTATTATTCTATTTGCAAGTGGTTTTATTACTCCTTTGTCGTAATCTGATATCACAATCAAGTCAGAAGATTTAACATATTTATTGATCTTCTTAAATAAAGAATCATGCATGTTTGATTTGTTTTTGTCCTCGTGATCAAGTCTCATTAAATGTTGATCATTGCCAATTATCCTTGATTTAAGTGTAGTCCTTATGGACAAGTCTTTTACAGGATCAAACTTAATGTTGGTATGTCTCATGACTTTTATTAGTTCTTTGAGTTCAGGATCATCTCCTGTGATACCAAGTAAGGATACATTCATTCCAAGAGCTGATAAGTTCTGTGCAACATTTGATGCGCCACCAGGTTTGAAGACAGTTTTCTTTATGTCTACTATTGGCACAGGTGCCTCGGGGGATATTCTATTGACAACACCATGGCTATATTTATCAAGCATGATATCACCAATTACAAGAACATTTTTTTTCTTAAACATCCTGGACTCGCGTTAACCAATGATCATATTTCATATTTTTGCCTCTAATCAAGTCAAAATATACATCCTGAATTTTTTTTGTTATTTTTCCTGGTATTCCATTGTTTATTTTCGATTCGTCAATTTGAACTATCGGTGTTACTTCAGCTGCAGTTCCAGTAAAAAATGCCTCATCGGCACTCTTAACATCATCAACAGAAATGTCTCTCTCATGAACATTGAGACCCAAATCATCTGCTATATCTATGATCGTTTGTCTGGTTATACCGTTTAGAACCGTGTGATCTTTAGGTGTATATAATGTTGTTTTATCAACCATGAAGAAATTCTCTCCGGAGCCCTCGTTAACATTGTTATTTATATCCAGAATTAATGCCTCATCAAAACCAGAATTCAAAGCATCTTTAAGGGCTAACATAGAGTATAAATAGTTACCTGAAGCTTTTGCCTTGTGTAACATACTTTTCTCGCATCTTTTTGGAAAGTCTGTAACTTTGACTTTTATACCATTAGTAATTTTATCATCTCCAAGGTATGAACCCCAGTCCCATGCCGCTATACAGACATGTACTTTCAGATTATCAGCTCTTAATCCCATGCCCTCTGAGCCATAAAAACACATTGGCCTTATGTATGCATTGTTTAAATTATTTTTTTTAACAATCTCGACTTGAGCCTCGTTTAATTCTTGGGAACTAAAAGGAATAGACATTCCAATCAGCTGTGCTGAATTGAATAATCTTTTTGTATGATCATCTAATCTAAAAATAGCTGGACCTGAAGATGTTTCGTATGCGCGAACACCTTCGAACACTCCGGTACCGTAATGAAGAGTGTGTGTTAAAACATGAATTTTAGCATCTGACCACTCAAGTAAATCTCCATTCATCCATATTTTACCTTTTAGGTCTGACATTATCATTTTATTACTCTTATAGAATTTAAAGGAAACTATAGCATGTATTCAGCTCTTGGGAAATTAGGCGATTATCATAAATTTCTTAAAAGCTAACTTAATTTTCCTTGAAATTATAGCGTAACTCGATAATAATGATTATCATTCTTGTTTACAATGTTTAAAAAATATATATATTCATATATCGTTTTGCCTGCAGTTTTGATCACTGGCTGCATGAGTAGTGCTGTAGCAGAAGAAGTTAATTTATACACTGCTAGAAAAGAGCACCTAATGAGACCTCTGATTGATATTTTTCAAAATGAAACGGGAATAAAAGTCAATATCTTAACAGCTAAAACTAAAGTATTGATAAAAAAAATATTGGACGAGGGAGAAAATAGCCCAGCTGATCTATTGATTACTGTAGATGCAGGAAATTTGAATGACGCTAAATTAAAAAATATTTCTCAGACAATAAATTCTAAATTATTGAATCAATTGGTACCAGAAAACTTGAGAGATGTAGACGGACATTGGTATGGCTTATCCATAAGATCAAGAGTAATCATGTACAACCCAACTGCAGTCAACCCTGAAGAGATTATGAAATATGAAAATTTAGCTGATGATAGACTTGCTGGCCGTGTGTGTATCAGGTCATCGAGTAATATTTATAATCAATCATTACTTGCATCACTCATATATCATAATGGAGAAGAAGCAGCTTTAAATTGGGCTAAAGGCGTTGTAAAAAATTTCTCTAGAGAACCCAAAGGTAATGATAGAGGACAAATGACGGCCGTTGTTCTTGGAAAGTGCGATGTAACTATCGCTAATACATATTACTTAGGTAAATGGATTTCATCAAAAAAAGAATCTGAAAAGGAATATGCAAAACAAATAAAAGTGCTATTTCCAAATCAAGATGATAGGGGTTCGCATATAAATATAAGTGGAGCATTCATAACAAAGAATGCAAAAAATAAAACTAATGCAATAAAGCTAATAGAATTTCTTGCAAGTGATCGAGCTCAAGAGATTTATGCAAGACAAAATCATGAGTATCCTATCAGACAAGACATAGAAGTATCTGAAATTGTGAAGTCATGGGGATATCCGTTTAAGATGGATAAGATGAATCTAACGAACCTTGGTAAGCTTAATGAAAGGGCTGGAAGGATTTTCGATATAGCAGGTTGGAAATAACTCATCTTGTCACATAAAGTTGATACTTTAAATAACTCACTCACTCTTCTATTTGTATTAATATTCTTAGTCCCAATTATTTTTATTTTTGTAAATATATTTTCTGATTCTTCAGATATATGGTTGCATATACAAACCTACCTGCTTGAAGACTATGTTTTGAACTCTCTGATAATTGTCTTTTTTGTGGCAATATTCAGTGTAGTTATTGGTACGTCTTTAGCATGGATTGTCAGCATGTATGAATTCCCTGGAGCAAATATATTTAGATGGCTTCTAATACTGCCTATGGCTATCCCTACTTATGTGAATGGTTATATATATTCAGGCTTGAATGAGACTTCTGGAATACTTTTCAACTTTATGGATTATTACTTTGGGTTAGGCCCATATATGTATAATTTATATGACCTACAGAATATCTATGGTGCGATTTTCGTAATGACGATAAGCCTATACCCCTATGTGTACTTGCTTTGCTTGCCTGCATTTTCTAATCATTCTTATAGTGTATTTGAAGTTGGAAAATCTCTTGGGTTAAATAGATACCAAAGATTGACTATGATAGGTTTGCCTATAGTGAGACCTGCAGTAGTAGCAGGTGTTAGTTTTGTTATCATGGAAACATTAGCAGAGTATGCCACTATGGAGTATTTTGGAGTATCAACTTTTGCAACTGGTATATTTAGAGCATGGTTTGTCCTAGGTGATGAGGTTAGCTCATTTAGATTATCTTCAATGTTATTAACGCTTGTATTTTTCCTAGTTTATTTCGAGGAAATCTCTCGTGGTAAGAGAAAATTCAATAACCCAACAAGCAAGATTTACGAGAGAAAAAAAGAAGTTCCTAAGAGTAAAACTCAGTTAGTTGCTTTATGTTGTATAGTAGTTTTTTTCGGATCGATATTACAATTTTTACAAATCTTTTATTGGATATCTTACTCATTAGATAAAGTAAATATCTTATTCATTCTTGAACTTATATCGTCAAGTGCAAGCATTGCCTTTATAGGGGCAGTAATTATTGTCTTGTTTACACTCAACATAGCATTCTTATCAAGGATGACAAAAAATTTACTTACAAGATTATCTGTAAAAATATTTTCTCTTGGTTATGCTATCCCAGGTGTTGTTTTAGCTGTAGGAGTAATTACACCCACCGCATATATGGAAAATGTCCTGCATAATGTACTAAACTATCCACCTGAAAATGTTTTATCTGGTACATTTATTCTATTATTAATATCTTATCTAGTTCGTTTCTCAACTATTTCGATCAAGACTATAGACTCAGGTTTAAATAAGATATCACGTAGTTATGATCTTCTGGCTTCAAGTTTCGGATATTCGAAGCTACAGACACTGATTAAGATACATCTTCCTATACTTCTTCCAACAATAACATCTGCAACAATACTTCTGTTCGTGGACATAGTAAAAGAGCTCCCTATGACGTTGATATTAAGACCCTTTAACTTTAATACACTACCAATCCATTTATATGAACTAGCAGAGGCTGAAAATTTATCTTCAATTGGAATGCCAGGTCTTATTTTAATAATAATTTGTCTAATTCCAGTTATAATACTTTCTAAAGGTATTATGAAGAATGTCAGGCATTAAGCTTAAATTAGAAAAAGTAAACATTACTCTAGATTCCAAAGTGGTACTTGATGATGTTAATCTTGAAATCAATGACGGTGACATCGTATCACTCATGGGATCAAGTGCTTCGGGGAAAACATCTCTTATTAGATCAATTGCTGGATTTCATCATATCACTTCAGGCTCAATCTATATTGATGAACAAATTGTGGATAATTCGGTAAAAAGAAAAGATGTATCAATGCGTAATGTTGGCGTCATATTTCAAGATCTTGCATTATTTCCTCACCTAACAGTCAGAGAAAATATTTGCTTTGGTCTTAGCGCTATGTCAAAAAAACAACAGTCGGATAGAGCAGAAAAACTTGAAAAGATTTTAGATATAGTAGATATAAAAGATCGTTATCCAGATCAAATATCAGGTGGTCAACAGCAAAGAGTCGCTATAGCAAGAGCTATCTCACCTGGTCCTAAATTACTATTGCTAGATGAACCATTCAGCGCGCTTGATTATGAGTTGAAAGATGGGTTAATGAATGATATCAAAAATCTTATAAAATCAGAGAATATTACAGCGATACTAATCACACACAGCGCAGAAGAGGCATTCAAAATGTCTGATAAAATTGCCTTTATAAGCGAAAATACAATAATGCAGTATGCTGATCCATATGATTTGTACCATAAGCCCATAACTAGAGAAATTGCTAATTTTTTTGGTATCTCAAGTTATATAAAGGCTACCGTTAAGGACTCAAGTCATCTCACATCCATCCTTGGAGATTTTGTTGCAAGTACTGAAGGATACAAACCTGGTGATGAAGTGCGCATGTTAGTTCGCCCAGACGATATTATACATGATGACTATGCGATGGCTTCTGCGAAAGTAATAGAAAAAACTTTTCGAGGTTCAGATTTTTTATATAGATTAGAATTAAAGGATAAACAAACAGTATATTGTTATGCACCTAGTCATCATAATCATAGCTTAAATGAAGTGATAGGTGTAAAGCTTGATCTAGATCATCTAATTGTTTTTAAAGATTAGGTTATATTCCTTAATTCTCTTCTTAAAATCTTTCCAACATTTGTTTTGGGAAGATCCTCTATAAAAACAATCCTTTTAGGAACTTTATACTCAGTCAGTCCCTTCTTACAAAAAGATATTATATCTGAAGACGAAAGATTTTTATTTTTTGTTACAACAAATGCCTTGATATACTCACCTCTATTTTTATCATCTACTCCGATTACTCCTGCTTCAAGAATATCAGGATGTGTAGCTAGATAATCCTCAAGCTCGTTAGGGTAAACATTATAACCTGATGATATTATCATATCTTTCTTTCTATCTACGATTTTGATATAACCTTTATCGTTCATTGTAGCGATATCTCCTGTTTTAAAAAAATCATCCTTTGTAAAATATTTATTTTTTTCATCTTGAACTTTCCAATATCCTGACATGACTTGTGGACCCTGAACGCATAGCTCACCAGGTTGGTTTCTCTCAACTGGATTACCATCATCATCAATTATTTTAATTTTAGTTGATTGAACGGGTAAGCCAATGGATCCATTAAATGTATCGTTAATTCTATTAATAGAGACTACTGGCGATGTCTCAGTTAGGCCATATCCTTGTGTAATATTAGTTCCTGTAACTTCTTTCCAATTATGAGCTGTATCGCTTAATACTGCCATACCTCCACCTACTGAAAATTTAAAGCTTGAAAAGTCTAAATCTCTAAATCTTTTGCTTGTTAGAAGAAGATTAAATAATGTATTCACGGCAGTTATTACTGTGAATTTTTTTTTACTAAGTACATTGATAAAAGACTCTAGATCTCTCGGGTTTGGTATTAAAACATTCTCTGATCCAATCTTCAGAAACGTAAGACAATTAACTGTAAATGAAAAAATGTGAAATAAAGGTAAAGCTGTGACAATAATTTCCTGGCCCTGCTCTACATGTGGTTCAATCCAATTCGAGACTTGTTGAACATTGCTCAAAAGATTCCTATGTGTAAGTATTGCGGCTTTGGATTTTCCAGTTGTCCCACCTGTATACTGAAGAAGCGCTATATCATTCTCATCAATTAAAACATCTTCTAATGAAAAGTTATTAGACACTATATCTTTGAAAAAAATTAGGTTGTTTTCTTTTTTAATATTTACAGTCTGTTTCTTGTAGAACATTACAATCGGAATTACTATTCTCATAATCGGACTTAGAAGGTCGGTTAGTTTACAAACGATGATTTTTTTTAGATTTGAATCAGGTATACATGGTTTAAGTTCATCATAGAATTTATCTAATACAAAAATATACTCTGCCTCAGAATCCACGAGGATGTCTTGAATTTCTCGTGTTTTATACATTGGGTTAATATTTATAACTGTAGCACCACAGTAATAAGAACCAAACAGTGCTATGGGATATGTCAGTAAGTTTGGAAGCATTATGGCAATTTTAGTGTTTTTACTTACACCTAAATATTGAAGATAAGCAGCTATTCTCTTGGATAATAAGCTGGTCATTTTATAATCTATTGATGTATTAAGTGAGTAAAATGCTGTTTTTGATGAAAATTTGTGCACAGCAGACTCTAGTAAATCAGTTACAGTGCTGTCATCTAAAGTGCCCACTTCACTACTTAAACGATTAGGATATTCCTCTGTCCAACTATTACTCATGAATAATATTGTATCATCTAATATATTTCTAAATTAGTAATTGTAAAAAACAAAGCCTCTTAAATAAGAGGCTTTGAAACTTTAAGAGTGAGTGATAGTAGGGTTACATTCCCATGCCGCCCATGCCGCCCATGCCGCCCATGCCGCCCATGCCGCCCATATCAGGCATAGATGGAGCTGCTTGGTCATGTTCATCGTCTTTTGCTAGCTCGGTTACCATAGCTTCAGTAGTAATCATTAGACCAGCAATAGATGCCGCATTTTGCAGTGCAGTTCTTGTTACCTTAGTAGGATCTAGTATACCCATCTTGAGCATGTCACCAAATTCACCTGTAGATGCATTGTAACCAAAAGAGTCTTTACCTTCCTCTACTTTGGCGAGAATCACAGATCCCTCTTCACCAGCATTGGTTACTATCTGTTTCAGTGGTTCTTGCATAGCTTGTCTAGCAATTGCAATACCTTGAGTTTGGTCAGAGTTGTCTCCTTCAAGTTTTTCGAGCGCTTGTCTTGCTCTTAGCATAGCAACGCCTCCACCAGCAACAACGCCTTCCTCAACAGCAGCTCTTGTGGCATGTAGCGCGTCTTCAACTCGAGCTTTTTTCTCTTTCATCTCGACTTCAGTAGCTGCACCAACTTTAAT
>MDTD01178842.1_pt1 | contig 10373 bp, 10 predicted proteins | sample 811221 | NCBI WGS metagenome assembly MDTD01 (sample SAMN05326646, study PRJNA326480) | marine metagenome | isolation source: seawater | place: Pacific Ocean: South West | collected 2011
TACCCGAAGGGGTAGTAATAGGAGGAATTGTTAGAGATAAAAAGTTGATATTTCCAAATGATGATACAACTATATTAGTAAATGATAAATTAATTATTTTTTCAGAACCGGCTTCAATTAAAGAGATTGAAAAATATTCTGAAGTGAACGTAGAGTTTTTTTAATGCATATTTATTATGTAAATGGTCAATTTAAACATAAAGAAGAATCATCTATATCGGTTGAGGATAGAGGTTTTAATTTTTCTGATGGAGTTTACGAAGTTATTTGCTTTAATAATTTTAATATAATTAATGAAGAAAAACATTTTTTAAGACTTAAACGATCATTATCAGAGTTAAAAATAGTTAATCCCTTTTATAATTTTAAATCGTTAGAAATAATTATTAAAAGACTAATTAAGATAAATAAAATTAGCGATGGTTTTATTTATTTGCAAATTACCAGGGGTACATCACCAAGAAATCATCAGTTCCCAAAAAAAACTAATCCAAACATAGTAATTTTTTGTTTTCCAAAAAAAAATTTAAAGTTATTAAAAAAAGGTGTTTCTATTGGTTTATCAGAAGACCTAAGATGGAATAGGTGTGATATAAAATCTATTTCTCTACTTCCAAATTTACTTGAAAAGCAAAAAGCTGTTGAGATGGGATATTATGAAATTTGGCAAACAAGAGAAAATTTTGTAACAGAAGGTTCAACATCTAATGCATTCATAGTTAACTCTGATAAAGTAATTTTAACTCATCCAAGTAATAACTTTATTTTGGGTGGTGTTACAAGAGACTGTGTAATTGAGATTGCGCTAAAAAATAAAATTCCCATAAAAGAAAAAGCTTTTACAATAGAAGACTTAAATAACTGTAATGAAGCTTTTCTTTCAAGTACTACAGCTGGTGTTCTTCCTGTTATTAAAGTAAATAAAACAGTGATCAAAAAAGGAAAAATTGGTGAAATAACGATTAAACTTATGAAACTTTATAAAAATTTTATTGAAAATCAATTAAATGAATGAAAAAGATGCGTTTGTAATTCAACCATACAAGAAAATTAAAAGATATGATAAGGACTATTTGTTAGACGAAGGTATTAATCTTCTTGAAGCCATAGATTTAAAGTGTATTTTTTCCCAATCTGTCGGATTAGATAAAATTCATTCAAAAACTTATTTGAATTCTGGATATGTCAAATTTTTACAAGAAAAAGCAAGTAATGATAAAGTTGATATTATTTTTATAAATTGTAATTTATCTCCTATCCAACAAAGGAATCTGGAGCAAAAAATAAAAACAAAAATTATTGACAGAACTGGACTTATAATAGAGATTTTTGGATCTAGAGCAAAATCAAATGAAGGTAAATTAAGTGTTTTATTAGCGAGTTTAAAATATCAAAAAAGTAGATTGGTTAGATCGTGGACTCATTTAGAGAGACAAAGGGGTGGAGCAGGTTTTATGGGTGGTCCTGGAGAGAAGCAAATAGAATCAGATAAAAGACAACTAACAGACCAGATAAACAGATTAAAAAAAAAGATCAAAAGCATTGACTCAATTAGACACATTCAGAGAAAAACTAGATTAAAAAACAACCAACCAATTATCTCTTTGGTTGGTTATACAAATTCTGGGAAATCAACTTTATTTAATCAATTAACAAAATCTGATGTATTATCTAAGAATATGCTTTTCTCCTCCTTAGATTCAACAATAAGGAAATCTTACATTAATAATGCGTATTTTATATTTGTTGATACAGTTGGCTTTATACGAGATCTTCCTACTACTTTAATTGATGCATTTAAATCAACTTTAGATGAAATTATTTATTCAGATATCATTTTACATGTTCGAGATATATCTAATAAACAAGATTATTTTCAGAAGAAAGAAGTAAATAGAATTTTAGAAGAAATTGGAATTGACCGAGAGGACCATAGAGTTATTGAGGTAATGAATAAAGTTGATTTATTAAATATCAAAACAATTCGGAATAATTACAATGAAAATGGACTAATGGTTTCTGCTATAACAGGATATGGAATAGAAAAGTTAAAGAAACATATAAGCAATATTATCAATAAAAATAAATCAATATCACCTTTTCAATAATCTTATAAGATTTGACGTATCTTCTTTTTCAAAGCCATTATTTACAAGTATTTGATAATAAAGTTTAATTTTTTTTGTAACGGGTAGATTTATTTTATTTTTTTTTATTTGTTTCAGAATTATATTCAGATCTTTTAACATTAGTTTATTCATAAATCCAAAATTAAATTTATTTTTCCACATTGACAATGCTCTATTCTCAAGTTGCCATGATTGAGCTGCACCATTACTTATTACTTCAATTAAAGAATCAATATCTAGTTTTTTTGCTTTAGCTAATGTTAAACCCTCAGCCAATCCTTGGATAACCGATGCAACACATATCTGATTGACCATCTTAGTTATTTGCCCACTCCCACATTTACCCATATAAACCAATGATTTAGAATAAGGATCTAAAATTTTTTTTAATTTATTAAATACTTTTTTATCACCACCTACCATAATTGATAATTTTCCAGTTATTGCTCCATTTTCACCACCACTAATTGGTGCATCAAAGAAGAAACATTTTTTCTTTTTAAACTCATTAAAAAGTTTTATTGATATTTCTTCTGACGCAGTTGTGTGGTCAATAATTATAGATTTTTCTTTAATATTCTTAATAATTCCATCACTCTTTAGATATACTGTATTTAAATCATTATCATTTCCAACACAGCTAATAATTACATTGGAAAAATGAGCTAATTCTGAAAGCTGAGAAAAAACTTTTATATTTTTATTATTACCAAATTTTGAGATAAACTTTTTTGTTTTAACAGAGTTTCTTCTCAAAATGTTTAGGCAAAAATTATTTTGTAATAGATGACCAGCCATATGAAAACCCATAACACCTAATCCAATAAATCCTATACTGATGTTTTTATTTGACATAAAAATTTAAATTTTACTTCTTTTTTGTTGTATAAATCTAGTTTTAATATATTTATTTTGTATTAATTTAATTAATTATTTAGGGGTTTTATGATAAATCAAGCTTTTGCACAATCAGCAACACAACAGCCTTCAATGTTAGCATCTTTCATACCTTTGATTTTAATATTTTTTATATTTTATTTCCTTCTTATAAGGCCACAACAAAAAAAACAAAAAGAGCATAAAATATTATTGGGATCAATTAAAAGAGGTGATGAGATACTTACTAGTGGAGGGATCGTTGGAAAAGTTAAAAAAGCAGAAGAAGAAAAATTAACTGTTGAAATTTCTGATGGTGTAAATGTTATTTTATATAGGTCTACTGTTGCTGATGTTCTCAACAAAAAATAGATAAATGCTAAGGTTAAACAAATGGAATATAGGCTTTGTTCTTTCAATTATAATATTGGGTATATATTACGTAATACCTAATTTGTACGGAAAAAGTGAAGTAACAGCATTACCAAATTTTTTATCTAAAAAACAAGTAAATCTGGGTTTGGATTTGCAAGGTGGATCACATTTACTACTAGAAGTTGATACTCAAGCAGTTATTAAAGAGAAATCTGAAGATTTGGTTGATAATATTAGATCCTCTCTAAGAAAAGAAAAAATTAAATATTCAAATTTGGGCTCTAAATTATCAGGAGCAATTGTAAAAGTTACTAATTTAGAAAATATTGATGCAGCTAAAAATAGAATTAGAGAAAATATTGATAAAAGAATTCTAGTAAATAACGAAGATAACTTTATTAATGTAATTTTTTCTGAAGAATATATTGCAGATGTAAAATTAAAAACAGTTGAACAATCAATTGAAGTGGTTCGAAAAAGAGTTGATGAATCTGGTACTAAGGAACCCTCTATTCAACGTCAAGGCGAAGAAAGAATTGTTGTTCAATTGCCAGGCGTGAAGGATCCTGAAAGAATTAAATCTTTAATAGGAAGAACAGCAAAACTTAATTTTCATTTGCTTGACCCTACAACAGTTGAATTAGCTCAACAAAGAGGTAAATTACCTCCAGGTACCTTTAAGGTAAGTAATGCTGACCCAACTGCTTATGAGAAAGAATTTGTTGTTAAAAAAAGAGTTTTATTAACTGGAGACAGATTAAACAATGCCGCTGCAACCGTTGATGCACAATCAGGTAGATATGTAGTTGCATTTGAATTTGATAAGAAAGGTGCAAAAAAATTCTCTAAAATTACAACTGAAAACACTTACCAAAGACTAGCTATACTTCTTGATAATAAAGTTATTAGTGCGCCGCAAATCAGAGAACCTATTACTGGTGGCCAAGGTAATATAAGTGGAAACTTTTCTCCTGAAGCAGCAAATGATTTAGCTGTTTTATTAAGAGCGGGTTCACTTCCTGCTCCTATATCAGTTCTTGAGGAAAGAACTGTTGGACCAAGTTTAGGTATTGACTCAATTAAGGCTGGTAAAAAAGCATTAATAATAAGTTTTATTTTAGTAATTATTTTCATGGTATTAAGATACAGATTTTTGGGTTTTATTGCTGATATTGCGATAATATTTAACATTATACTTTTGGTTGCATTGTTAAGCATATTGGAGGCCACTCTTACTATGCCTGGAATTGCCGGTGTTGTTTTAACTATAGGTATGGCTGTAGATGCAAATGTGTTAGTTTTTGAAAGGATAAAAGAAGAATTTAGGTCAGGAAGATCGATTATAAATTCAGTAGAACTGGGCTATAAATTTGCGATAAGAACAATACTTGATGCAAACATAACTACTCTTATAGCTGCTCTATTACTTTATAATTATGGTTCAGGTCCAATAAAAGGTTTTGCGGTAACATTGAGTTTTGGAATAATATCATCTATGTTTACAGCGCTAATATTAACAAAGTTAATTGTTAGTATTTGGGTACTAAAAATCCAACCAAAAAAGCTTTATCTATAGGGAAAATTTTATGAAATTTAATATCGACTTTTATAAATACAGAAATTTTGCATATATTTTTTCTGCAATACTTTTAATTTCATCTGTTTCATTATTTCTCCTTAAAAATCTAAATCTTGGCATTGATTTTAAGGGAGGTATTATGATAGAAGCAAAATTTAATAATCCTCCTGATTTAACGGACTTAAGAAATAAAATTACCAATCTTTCTATAGGTAATTCTGAAATTCAAGAATTTGGTGATCCCACAAATATTTTAATTAGAATTGAAAAGCAATCTGATGATGATGTAAATCAAAAAGAAATAATAAAAAAACTTAAAGATTCTCTATCTCAGGATATTGATTATAGAAGAACTGAATTTGTAGGACCCAAGGTAGGAAAAGAACTTACTATTATGGGAATCAAAGCTATTTCATTTTCTTTGTTGGCAATGTTTGCATACATTTGGTTTAGGTTTTCAGGTTGGCAATTTGGACTCGGAGCTTTAATAGCTCTTTTTCATGATGTTATCTCAACAATAGGTTTTTTTTCTTTTTCTCAAATAGAATTTAATTTGGCATCAATTGCAGCTATTCTTACAATTGCTGGATATTCAATCAATGATACAGTGGTGGTATTTGATAGAATCAGAGAAAACTTAATTAAAACAACTAAAGATAAAGAAGTAAATTTTTCAAAATTACTGAATGTGTCTATTAATCAAACTTTATCAAGAACGATAATGACGTCCCTAACTACTTTATTAGCTCTATTAGCACTTTATATTTTTGGTGGAGAAGTTGTTAGAGGTTTTGTTAGTGCAATGATTTGGGGAGTACTTATTGGAACATATTCATCGATTTTTATTGCATCTCCACTAATAATAATATTTGGATTTAGACAAGAGAATTCTAATAAATAGAATCTATAATTTAGAAGCTACGTACTCCCAATTTACTAAATTATCTAAAAAATTTTCTAAATATTTAGGTCTTTTGTTTCTATAATCAATATAATAAGAATGTTCCCATACATCACAACCTAGAAGTGTTTTATGAGAAAAACATAAAGGATTAACTCCATTTTCTGTTTTAGTAATTTTTAGAGAACCATCATTGTCTTTAACTAACCAACACCAACCAGAACCAAATTGTGTAATTCCAGCCTCACAAAACAATTTTTTAAAATTATCAATATCCCCAAAATTCTCTGATAAAGCACTTTCAAGATTTCCAGGAATTTTATTACTATCAGGAGATAACATCTTCCAAAATTCATTATGATTCCAATGTTGAGCTAAATTATTAAAGATTCCATTTTGAGCTACTTTGCTTTCATCATAATTTTCCTTAATTATATCTTCAAGTGTCTTATTTTCCCATGGAGTTCCAGCAATCAATTTATTACCATTATCAACATATGCTTTGTGATGAATATCATGGTGAAATTCTAGTGTTTCTTTGCTCATTCCTCTACTTTCAAGTGCATCGTGAGAATATGGAAGTTCAGGTAATACTAATTTCATAAAAAAGCTCCTTAAATTATTGTATACAATTAATATATAACTACATATAAAATGAGCGCTATAATATCAATAAAAATAGTTAATTTTTTTATTTTATATAAATTATATAAACAATTATAAAAAATGTTGTCGAAAGATAAAATAATCTATGTCAGATTTCTGCAACTAAAGTTTTATAAATCTGATCAAGCTTTATTAAAATATTTTTTTGAATTTGAAAATGTTATATTCAATTTTTGTAAAAATATTAATGAAAATATTATGATTCAAGTCAAATTAAAATGGCTGCAAAATGAAATTATAAATGAAAATAAAAATTTACCGTTTTTTGACTTAATTTCTAATAAAAACTCACAAGATATTAAAAAAAAATTAATTGAATTAATAAATATATTTTCAGAAATTTTAGTAGAAGAAAAAATAGATTTGATCTTAAAAAAATTCAAATCATTTAATATCATTTTTAACGAAGCCCTAAATAATAAAGGGAAAAATGAATTTAAAACATCTTTTTTTTTTCAATTTTGCCTATTTTTATATTATCATAAATCTTTTAGAAAACAGTTACAAAACCAGTCACTAGACTATTTTAATTCAATTGATAAAAAAAAAATTGATGATTTCGAATTAGTTTTTATTGAAATTTTTCTTAATTCTTTTACTTTTGAAAATATAAAGATAAAAAAATTATATTTTTTACAAAAATTATTGATTAAATTTATATTTAAAAAATGATAAAATTACTGCTTTTTATAATCCCATTGATAATTAATATTATAATTCTCTTCACTGAAAAATTTGAAACTATTACCTTTATAATTTTATTTAATCTTGTCATCATTTTCATTTTTCTTATTAATAAAAATTTTTTTAAAAGTAAAAGTGAGATGGACATAAAACAAGATAATGAACATAATTTGTTTAGCGAACAAGAATCTGCACAAGATCATCCTATAATCGTTTCAGCAAGAAAAAGATTAAAGAAATAATTATCCAATTTTTAAGAAATCACGTAGACAATCTGCTGTAGAGTTTTTCTTTTCTTTTAAAAGATCTTTTACAGTACCTTGAAAAAGAGCAAATCCACCTTTGTCACCACCTTCCGGTCCAAGATCTATAACCCAATCAGAGGTTTTAATAACATCTAAATTATGTTCTATAACTACAACTGTATTATTTTTTTCTACAAATTTGTGAAGAATTTCTAAAAGTTTTGAAACATCATGTGTATGAAGTCCTGTTGTGGGTTCGTCCAGTATATAAAGAGTTTTTCCAGTAGATCTTTTTGAAAGTTCCTTTGCAAGCTTAATTCTTTGTGCTTCTCCCCCTGATAATGTTGTCGCTGATTGACCAATTTTTATATATTCTAAACCAACTTTTTTAAGTGTTTCAAGTTTAGAAAATATTGACGGAATAGCTTTAAAAAATGTTAAGCCTTCATCTACTGTCATATTTAAAACATCTGAGATATTTTTTTCCTTAAACTTAATTTCTAGTGTTTCTCTATTAAACCTTTTTCCCTTACAAAGGTCACATTTTACGTAAACATCTGCTAAAAAATGCATCTCTATTCTCAAAACTCCGTCACCTTGACAATTTTCACATCTTCCTCCTTTAACATTAAATGAAAACCTTCCTGGTAAATATCCTCTAGCTTTAGATTCTGGAAGACATGAAAACCAATCTCGTATATTGGTAAAGCAGCCAGTGTATGTTGCTGGGTTTGACCTTGGTGTTCGTCCAATAGGTGTTTGATCGATTTGTATTATTTTATCAATATATTCAGAACCTTCAATTTTTTCTAATGATAGAGGGTTCTCTCCCGACATATTAATTTTTTTTGATAACGATTTATACAATGTTTCAATAATAAGTGATGATTTACCTCCACCAGAAACTCCAGTAATACTTATAAAGTTTCCTAAAGGAAAATTTACATCAATATTTTTTAAATTATTACCCTTTGCGCCATAAAGTTTTAAAAATAAGGAAGATTTATCCTTTCTACCAATATTGGTCTGAATCTGTTTTTTTTTTGATATATACAGTCCAGTAATACTATTAGGATCTTTTTTTATATGATTTGGTGTACCTTCAGAAATTATATTACCACCATTAATTCCAGCACCTCTGCCTATATCAAAAACATAATCAGACTCAAGAATAGTTTCTTCATCATGCTCAACAACAATTACACTATTACCCAAATCTCTGAGTTTTTTTAAGGTATTTATTAACTTTTTATTATCTTTTTGATGAAGCCCAATTGAAGGTTCATCTAATACATACAATACCCCGGTTAGTCCAGAACCAATTTGAGAGGCCAATCTTATTCTTTGACTTTCTCCACCTGAAAGTGTGTTGGAACTTCTTGATAATTGTAAATATCCTAATCCAACATTGTTTAGGAATGATAATCTGTCAGTAATTTCTTTAATTATTCTCTCTGCAATTTGAAGCTCGTATTTACTTAATTTTTTCCCTAGACTTCTGAACCATTCAAGTGCGAACTCAATAGAATAGTTTGTAATTACATTAATATCCTTATGATCAATTTTTATTGCTAAGGCCTCTTTTTTTAATCTAGCACCTTTACATGATTCGCAATCAAATTTGCTTAAATATTTCCCTAATTCTTCTCTTTGCCATAAATCTGATCTTTTTAGTTTTTGATTAAGAAAACCAATAACTCCATCGTAAGTTCTATTATAATTCCAACCAGTTCTTCTACTAAAAAAATTTATATTACACCCATCACCATATATTACTTTATCTTTCTGTTCACTAGATAATTCTGACCATTTTGTAGATGGATTAATAGCTAAATGATTACAAACTGCAGAAATCAAATCATTATAAAATTGATTATTTTTTTTACTCCAAGGTAAAATTACACCATTTGATAGTGATAGATTTTCGTCACCAATAATTAGTTCAGGGTTAAACTTTTCATTAAAACCTAAACCATCACAATAACTACAGGCTCCATTTGGACTATTAAATGAAAATAATCTTGGTTCAATTTCTTCGATTGTAAATCCTGAAATTGGACAAGAAAATTTTGAAGAAAAAATATGATCTTTACAATTCTTTAATTCCCTAAAATATAATACACCATCCGAAATATTAAGTGCTGTTTCAACTGATTGTGATATTCTTGATCTAAATTTTTCATCAACAATAAGTCTATCAATAACAATTTGAATGTTATGTTTTTTATTTTTTTCTAGATTGGGTAAATCATTATATTCATAGATTTTTTCATCTACGCTAAATCTTATAAAACCTTTTTTTTGATATTCATCAAATTCCCTTTTAAATTCACCTTTTTTATTTTTAGCTATCGGAGATAACAGAAGAAACTTAATACCCTTTTTGAATTTATAAATTTCATCTACAATTTCAGAAACACTCATTGATTTAATTAATTTTCCGGTAGATGGTGAATATGGTTTCCCAACTCTAGAAAACAAAACTCTAAAATAATCATAAATTTCTGTTACAGTTCCAACAGTTGATCTAGGATTTTTAGATCTAGTTTTTTGATCAATTGAGATAGATGGTGATAATCCTTCAATAAGATCAACCTCTGGTTTCTCCATCATATTTAAAAATTGTCTAGCATAAGAAGATAAACTTTCAACGTACCTTCTTTGACCTTCTGCATAAATTGTATCAAATGCGAGTGATGATTTTCCAGAACCGGAAATTCCACTAATTGTTACAAGTTTGTTTTTAGGAATATTTAAACTAATATTTTTTAGATTATGTTGTCTTGCACCAACAATTTTAATATAGTTTTTACTATCTTTAATTTTCATAGAAGATTATTTTTGTTAAAGTTATATTTTTTTCTAAATGATTTATGATAATATAATCTTTTTATTTATTAAATAAATGGCAGGATCAA
>MDTD01198118.1_pt1 | contig 10373 bp, 8 predicted proteins | sample 811221 | NCBI WGS metagenome assembly MDTD01 (sample SAMN05326646, study PRJNA326480) | marine metagenome | isolation source: seawater | place: Pacific Ocean: South West | collected 2011
AACGCCGGGTGACCACGATTTTCATCATCCTGCTTTCAGTCGGGGTTCTTTCCATCGTCGGGGGCGTGGCGATTATCGTTTTCGGATCCCAGGCGGGCATGAGCAGCCTGGGCATTCAGCTGATCGCCATGGGATTTGCCCTTGCCGGGGTGGCCTACGTGATGATCTACTACGCCTGGATCGCGTTGACCATCGGACTGGCGGTACTTGGCGGCGGTGTGATCTGGCTCATCTATAAATACATAAAAGCCGGAAAAGCTCTGTACGACACCTCCGACGCAACACAGAAGTCATTACTGGAGATCATCCGCAGCTTCGACATCGTCAAGGAACTCGGCTGGGATAAGAAGTCCAAAGCGGTAGTGAATTCCGTCCAATCCCCCGAGACCCAGAAGCTGGTCGCCGAGATCAAAGAGAACGACAAAGGGAAGTAATTTGCGTTATAAAAATAAAGCATAAATAGTTGAATATAAAGATGTTATGCGCTTGCTATTTATGCACTAATGCTTTATACTGTAACTAGTTGAAAGACAACAAGATAACAGATTGACAAAGGAGCAAAAAATGAACAAGCGCGAACAGAAAAACATCGAAAAGATCGCCAGAGAACACCTTTTTATTGAGACATTGGAAACTCGCGGCCTTGATGATCTTGATTTTCACGAATGCGGAGTTGCAAGCATTAAAGAAGCTTTGATCGCCGCTTACGAAGCCGGAAAGCAAGCTAAAGCAGGAGACGCAAAATGAAAAAGTATGATCACAAAAAAGACTTCACCAGACTCGAAAAGGAAAACGCGATCCTAATGAAACTGATCACGGAAGAGCTGAACCGGAGAAGTGCCGCCTACCATGTCGAGGGCATCAACGGCGGCCATGTTGGAACCTTCATGTATATACGGTCTGACCTGAAACGAGTTCTCGCCTCAATGATGTACGAACAGGATAGCACCGAGGAGCAGGTTTTCGCGGCAATCGAAAAACTGATATCCAAAGCCAAGCGTACTGGAGGCGCAAAATGAAAACTGAAAACGAATATCGCAAGGAAAACAAGGTTCTTTACTACATTTTTGCCGAGATGCATGACGGCTTGGATGACTTTGATCACGATTGGCACAACTGGAAGATCCTTGTCGATCAAGCCAATGTCAACCGCATCCTCCGCGAAATGGTCACCGGCGCATTGGTCGCTGACGGCAAATGCACGGAATACGATTCAAAAAATTACATAAACAATCTCGTAACCAAAAAACAAAAGGAGGCTAAATCTGGCAATTTTTTCTCTCAGCAAAACTGTGACTGTTGCGGCGGCATCTTGAAAGGCGGCAGGACCATGAGCAGATTCAACATGGACTGTCTCTGCCTTGAATGTGCCGAGGCGGAAAAACAGCATCCCGACTATCAGAAAGCGGTCGAAGCTGAAATTGACGCCATCCGCAACGGCAACCTGAATTTTCAAGGAATCGGATACAACTCAACTGGAGACAGAATCATGAAAATCAAGATCGATCATAAGTACCTCGTAAAAGTCGGCAAAAACGAAGTCGAAGTAACCGTAAAAGCCCAGACCGCCAAAGGCTGGCTCGTCGAAACCGCCAAAGGCCGTACCTTCCCGGTGAATGATCCGGCTAGATTCATTCTGCCGGAAAAGGAGGCCGCTTTGACAGAGCCGGAATCAACCGCCATTCCCGAAACGGAAAATGTAACTCCCGAACCGGAGAACCCGGTAAAATCTTCCTCCGGTAAGTTGAGCATGTTGGAAGCCGCCGTCGAAGCCCTCAAACGTTCCGGCAAACCGATGAATGTCAAAGAAATCATCGCCGCCATGATCGAAGCCAACCTCTGGCAACCCGGTCCCGGCAAAACTCCGCACCTCACCCTCTCGACCAGCATTCAAAGAAACCTGAAAAAGCCGAACAGCCAACTCCCCATCAAAAAATCCGAAGAACGCGGCAAGTTCGAATACATTGGAGAAGAAAGATGACTGAAGAGGGAACCAGAGAAACTGTCCTAAAACAGCTTGCGGCTTTACGCAGGATGTCACCGGAGGAACTGAGAGAAAAATGGACGAGCTTATACCATTTACCTCCGCCGAACCAGCAAAGGGCATTTCTCGTGAAACGGCTTGCTTACCGTATTCAGGAAATATACTATGGCGGCTTGACTGAAAAGGATTATAGAAAAATTGATGAAATTAACAAACTGCTGAACAAGGAAAAGAAGAACCCGAGTAAAGCCTCAGAAATCAAAGCCGGTACCAGATTCTTCAGGGAGTGGAACGGTTCTGAATATGAAGTGGTGGCATGTGAGAAGGGATTTGAGTACAACGGACGATTGTTTTCCTCTCTTTCTGCCGTTGCACGGGAAATCACCGGAACTCGCTGGAATGGGCTTATATTTTTTGGACTGAAAGACAGAAGGAATAAAAAATAATATGGGAAAAAGCGAAAAAGTACGTTGCGCCATTTATACCCGGAAAAGCCATGAAGACGGACTGGATCAGGAATATAACAGTCTGGACGCTCAGTACGAATCCGCTGAAAATTATATAATCAGTCAGAAATTCAAGGGCTGGACGATTGTTCCAGAGCGTTATGATGACGGCGGCTTTTCCGGCGGGAACACCGAACGTCCTGCTTTAAAAAGGCTGTTGGCCGATGTGGAAGCAGGAAAAATCGATATTATTGTAATATATAAACTTGATCGTCTTTCCAGATCATTGGTTGATTTCATGAATCTGGCCGATGTCTTTGAACAGCATAACGTCAGCTTTGTTTCTGTGACCCAGGACATTAACACCTCGACTTCGGCCGGGCGTATGATGATGAACATTCTTATGACTTTTGCCCAGTACGAACGAGAGGTAATCGCCGAACGCATCCGGGACAAGATAGCTGGAGCTAAACGCCGGGGAAAGCATTGTGGCGGTAAGCCGATATTGGGTTATGATGCGAACCCGCAATCAAAGGTTCTTGAGATCAATGACAAAGAGGCTAAACTGGTCCGTTTGATTTATGATGAATACTTGAAAATGGGGTCGTCTAGAGTCGTTGCCGCCAAGTTGAACGAGCAGGGGTATAAAACAAAGTCATGGACTTCACGCAAGGGTAAGAAGCATTCCGGCGGTAATTTTTCTGGATCTGGCGTCAATTACATTTTGAACAATGAGACATATATTGGCAAGGTGCGCCATTATGATAAAATTTATGATGGTGAACATGAGCCCATTGTTGATATGCAAACCTGGGAGAAGGCAAAGGATTTGCTGGAGCATAACAGGAAAGCTTTTGCTCTGACGCGTACATCTTTATATTCTGCGTTTAAAGGTCTGTTGAAATGCGGTTATTGCGGCAGATCCCTTATGATTACCTATGCCAGAAAAGGAGAAAAGAAGTACTTTTATTATCTCTGTAATAAATACGAGAATAGCGGAAAGAAAGATTGTCCTCTTGCTCGAATCCCTTGCTGGGATATTGAAAAAATCATTCTGCGTGAATTGGGAAAGATGTTCAATACTCCGACCATGATTGCAGAAATATTAGGCTGTCTGAAAAGTGATGCGACGATTGATAATAGTGAGATTGTCGGATGTTTGAATTCTATAGAAGAAATCTGGAACGACTTGTTTCCTGGCGAAAAAACGAGACTGGCCAGGATGTTGATTGATAACGTTGTGGTATTCCGCGATAAATTACTGATCAGCATTAAGAAAGCCGGGTTGAGTGCCATGATCCAGGAACTTAAAGCAAACAGCGAACCGGAATCATATTTTGAGGATGACAACTTAATAACGGTAACCGTTCCGATAAGAATCAAGCGTTCTCATGGGCGCAAGGTTATTGTTTCTCCGGAAATGGATGAAGATAGCGACACCCCGACACCTTTGGCTAAAAGACTGGCTCTAGCCCATAAATGGAACTATATGCTTATTTCCGGCAGGGCCGAGTCAGTTAACGATCTAGTTGACTTATTTGAGCTCGATAGGGCATATATCGGGCACACGCTGAAAATGGTAACCCTTGCCCCGGAACTACAGAGATCAATTCTCGCTGGGAATGAACCGGAGAATCTGAACATCATAAACCTTCGCAAAGCTGTCCCAGAAGACTGGCAAGAGCAACATTTGATGTACTGCTAATATAATTATATTATATTGTGTTGATATAAATAGTAATTGTTGCTTGCGTATTTTAAAGACAGTAGTATATTTGACCAATAATAATACACATTTTTTAGTGGGAATGGATAAGTATGAAATTTGATTATAACTCCCGTATCATTGAGCAATTAGGGGCTGAATTAATAACTTCCGACGAAATGGCTATGTCGGAGTTAATAAAAAACTCATACGACGCTTTCGCTAAAAATGTCGAAGTGCATTTTATTAACAATAAACCTGTTCTTCCGCCTTTTGATTTTTTAACTGATGTGCCTGCGGGGGTCCGTGATGTTATTATATCTTCGCTGAAAAGCAACAATTTAATTATTGTTGATGATGATGGAGACGGGATGGATTATGATGGCCTCGAAAAAGGTTTTTTTACTATTGGTTCAGATCTGAAAAAAAACATAGATGAAGCAAGGCTTAAAAAACGACCAGTTCTTGGAAATAAAGGGTTGGGACGATTGGCCAGTCAAAGACTTGGTCATACAATGTTTGTTGAAACTACATCCGACACATCTGATGAAATATATTTAATCGAAATTAAATGGGGCGAATTTGTAAAAAGTAATAGTGCTGAAGCTCCTGAATACAGCTTTCCGAAAGAGGATGGAAATCTAAGCTATACACGAATTTGGATTCTAACGACATCCAGCTTTAACAGGTTTCTAGATGATGAACGTCCTCCTCTTTTTCAAGATGCGAATATTTCTGATATTGCTTGTTATATATCGCTAAAAGAACAATTGCTTTCTACAATTAATTTTTTGTATTCTCCTTTTGGCAAAAAAGTAGATGATTTTTCGATTAATTTTTGGTTGGATAATATAAAAATAGAATCTGACTTTAATAATGATGCTATAAAACTGGCAGAGTCTGTTAGTAGCTTTTCTTCCGTGGAAAAAGGGATGGAATGTAAAATGTTATTAACTCCATGGTATGTTGAACGAGTTCATATGCGAGCTCTCGGCAAAGAACTTTTTTCGACTTGGCGTCGTACCCCAGGGGAATATGCTGCTTTGTTAGAAAAATATCAGTCTCATTATGATAAATCTCTTTCTATCATGATACCATACGAGGAGCTTTCTGAAAACATAAATGGCATTCTTGAACAGGATTCTCCTGTGCATATAAAAAACATTATAAGCTCTCTTAATAATATAATGCCGATAAAAGGCGAAGTTTACTCATTCAAAAGAGAAACGGCTCTTTTTTCAATGGCAGTTGAGTCTGCTGTCAAGAATGACTATATCTTATGTGCAGATGATATTACAAGGAAAGCATTACTTTCATTTCTAGATAATCATAATGGGATAAAGTTGTATCGTGATAAATATAGAATAGCTAACCTTGGAGATAAGGATAGCGACTGGCTAAAGCTTCAGCAGGCAAGAACAAAAGGGCAACAGTATTTCAGGTTTGAATTAGGCAATATTATTGGTCATGTCACAATCAACGATTTAAAGCAGGAGTATATTCAGGAGACAAGTTCTAGGCAAGATATTCGTCATACTCCTGTTGCAGTAGTATTTAAAGGACTATTGGATTATATTTTTAATTCAGTATTTTATAATTTGCACAGGAATGCTTATTACTTAACGATAGATATTCTGGATCAGGAAGGAGTTCTTACAAGGGATGCAACCAAAGAGCTCAAAGAGCAAATATCTGGTTCCGATGAATTTATTAAGAAACTTAAAACTCAGATCATTACATTTGACAAGAAGCTGCAATTAATTGATAAAAATCTTGATCTAGATACTCCGCAGAAGGTGAAACAAGTTCAAAAGGCTTTTAGAGATATAAATGAATCTTATCATTCTCTATCAGATAACGTAGATAAAACGGTTGCAGCAATTTCTAGCACCAACAGTTTGTTTAAGTTGATTGAAGCAAAAGAAGAAGCAATAAAAGTGGAAAGCTACAATAACTATAAATTGATGGCAAACGGGTTGATTACCGAAGTATTAACTCATGAACTTCATGCATTAGTTTCAAAGTCAGAAGATCGTTCAAAACTACATAAACATCTGAATGTCCTTAATGATTACTTAATTAAATGTAATGCGGAAGATATATATTTAAAAGATTTCTTGCCATTAAAAGATTCTACTGTTGTCTTAGCTTCTAGATTGGATGAGATGAATACCTTTTATCATTTTCTCGAAAAGACATTTGTAAAAAAAGGAACTAGTGACGACTTTGAATCTCAAAATATTCATGAGTTTTTTATTGACCTAGAAAATAGGTTAGGTCCTAAATTGGCTAAAGTTAAGTTAGACTATTCCTCAACTGTGGGTAAGTTTGTTTATGTTCCCAAAGGGGTTTTAATTCATATTTTCTATAATCTCATTGATAATTCGTTGTATTGGATTACTGAAAGAAGACATAGAGCAAAACATGACAACCATTTTAAATTGGATGGTGATGATTTTATTGTAGTAAAATATATTGATTCCTCAACTATGCAATTATATGATACAGGGACAGGGGTTATTCCAAAATGTGAAAATACATTGTTTTACCCTTTAGAATCAGGAAAGAGAAATAATGAAGGCAGAGGGATGGGGCTGTATATCATAAAGAAACTGCTTGAGTCATTTGACGCCGATATTACTCTTTTGCCAGACAGAAATTCATACGGGAACAAATATATTTTTGAGATAAATTTGATGGGGGGAGATGATGAATGATTCAAAGTTATCATGCTTGCTAAATGATATCAACTGCAAAACTATTGTGTTCATAGAAGACGACTTTACGTTTGACCAAGGAACAGAGATAGTGGTATATAATTTTATCAATAACATGCATGATATTGACAGAAAAATGCTATATGACTCTTTAAAGGAGGTCGGGCAGCAAACAGTCTTTGCCTCTTTAGAGGAGATAGAACAAAGCATATCATTTGAGTATCATAATTTTTTCTCATTCGGTCAAGGGGTATCCAACGATCCACATGTCAAAGCAAAAATTGATAAATATCAAATTCCAGATGTTGTTGAACCAATATTCTCCGTTTTTGGTATGTTTATTCCTACTGAAACAGACAATAGTTATAAATGTATTTTTGATGCTATTAACAATATTAAAGGCGCAAGCAGTCGTCTTTTTAGAACATATCATGAGTTTGAAGAACATGGAGAGTTGATTTCACGGGCTATTGATGAGACTGACAGCGATTATGTCCTATTTGTTATTGATCACCATCTCAAAAATTCGAGCCACTCGGGGCGAGAGATAGAGAACATGCTAGACGAAACATTTGGTGAAAAAAAGTTGTCTTTCATATTTTCTTCTAGGCTATCACCAGATGAGGGGGAAGGGGTTGCAGGAAAAACAGGAGCTGATATAAATAGATTTTATAATTATACTGTTAATAGTTTTTATAAAGCATTGCTGGGAGAGGTTAAGGGGATAAGTCACAGTTGCACTGAAGATGCTTATAGAATTGCAACAAAGAATTACAGAAATATTAAGTATATTGTGAAGATGGCCCATGAAGAGGGCATTCTTCCATTTGAAGCTTTGAAAAGTTGGTTTGAGCATGCAAGAAGTTATTACTTTACAAAAAATGGTTTTGGTTCCAGAATGAATAGGCTTTCAGAGTTAGTTGATGAGTATTCATTAACCCTAATGCCTCCTGACGAGCCAGATGATATTAGAACAATAGAGGAGATAAGTTGTCATGAAGTATTTGATTTTAGCGTTAATCAAAGACATGAGCCGCCATCTCTTGGAGACATCTATTATTTTGAAAAAGAGAAAAAATATTATGTTCTTCTAGGACAGTCGTGTGATTTGGCTCTTCGCTACGATAACACTCGAAATACGAAAGTTGCGGAATTAGTTGGTGCTAATTTATCAGCAAGGACTAATTTATCAAAAAAATTAAAATATAGAAATGATGATGGGGCAGTGACAGTAGAGTTCCGTGATTTTATTGATACGGCCAATCATCACTCTGGACAATCTTTAATGATACAATTTTCGGGCAGGGAAGAGGGAGTTAAAAATACTTCATTTGATATTCTAGATTGCTCCATGTTTAGCAGCGATGGACGTGCTTGTCTGAATATATCTTCAGAATTAAAAAATCCTAGTGATTTTGTCAGTAATAGAATTGAGTATTACCGTTTATTACAGACAAAAATACAAAAGTTATGTGATATTAAGAAAACAGATGCAACGTTGTTCGATGATTATTTAGACATATCGCCATTGAATGAACTTGAAGATCACGGTAGTGATATGATTGGTTTTAATATGAGGAGGGTTGGTCGCATACAAGAAGGTTATGCTCTTTTTCTGAATAAGCTATTTTTTGATCATAAAAGTAGGATTGCGGCAAATACAATCAGGAATGTAAGTTATCATTACAGTAAAAAGTTGGCTGTATCAGTTTTAGGCTTTGATCATTGTCAAAATATTGAAAAATTTTGTATTTATTATGATAGGAATGCTAAAAAGAATTATATTCTTAAATCTGATTTGATAAACTCATTAAATAATAATTTTATCGAAATAGTTGATCTCATACAAGAAGACCGAATTTATGTAAAAAAACATAACCAGTATCAACTATGCGAAGATACTGATGACCTTCGTCTTACTTTAAATTTGCCGATTTCTTATACCAAGGATGGCTCAACCGGATATATTGATGAACTAAAAATTAATAAGATTTTCAGGTCTGGTTCTCCTGGGGGAGGAGAGTTCAAGGAAACGTGCGGTAAGAAGGTTTCTCTTAGTGATAACTTTTCTATAGAAACATTGCACACCGGTATTAGTAACAATAAATATTCTATTAGTCTTGATGGATATTGCATAAAGGTGACTGAATGAGACAGTGCAGATTTAAATATGACGTTCTTTCATTATTTGCTGGAGGAGGCTTTTTGGATTTAGGCTTCCATGAAGAGGGGTTTAATATTGCGGAGGCAGTTGAAGTTGATCCATGGTTTATTGAAGGGTATAATTTTGCTTTTGAAAAAATCATTGGAGACGCTAACCCGATAAAATGTTCCAAAGACCTATCCGATATAAGTATACTAACACAGCTTGGCAATAAACATAAAGGGGTTACTGGCCTTATTGGAGGTCCTCCATGTCAAGATTTTTCGGTAGGAGGGAAAAATAAGGGCATAACTGGTGAAAGAGGTAAGTTATTATATAGTTATTTGGGGCTTGTAGAGAGTATAAAACCAAAATTTCTTTTTTTTGAGAATGTTCCTGGCCTGATTGAGACGGGAGAGCATAAAGAAGAGTTTCTGAAGTTTGTTGATATTATTAGAGGGTATGGTTATCTGGTATGGTACGATATAATAAACGTACTTGAGTATGGATTTCCCCAAGATAGACCAAGATTAGTTTTGGTTGCTTTTCAGGAAGGAGTTGTTTCTTCTTTAATAAAACGTGGCTATATAGCAGAAACTAATAACGAAGCCCTTTGGAAGAAGCACGACGATAAACATATTTTTAATTGGCCAGCTAAAAAATTTCCTCAAATTAAAGAAGAGGAATGGCCGAAGATGTGTCCTTTTGGGACAAGCAAAAGGATTCCTAAAAAAATAAAAAAATATAGAGAGTTATGCGTTTCCGAGGCTTTTAAGGGGCTGTCATCGAAAATCGATAATCAAAACGAAGGCTTTAACCCAAAATCGAAGAAGTTTCTTGAGATACAAGAAGGAGATACAAATCGCAAATCTTTTAAGAGGTTGCATCGTTATCGCTACAGTCCTACTGTGGCGTATGGTCATAATGAGGTACACCTTCACCCCACTGAACCAAGAAGATTAACAGTGAGAGAAGGATTGCGGCTACAAACTGTTCCAGATTATTATATTTGGCCAGAACATATCCCTTTGACGCACAAATTTAAAATGATCAGCAATGGAGTGCCTACTGAAAAGGCAAGGTTGGTTGCAAAAGAAATAAGACGTACTCTGAAATTATACTATGAGTCCTGTTGATTTTTCTTTCTAATGAGAGAATTTAGCTTTTCCATAAGAATGTTAGAGTTTTTCACTTCGCATTCCCAAATGATGATTACATCCCATCCTAAGGCTTGTAATTTTTTTTGATTGGCTTTGTCTCGATCTATAGTCTTTTGGAATTTTTCTTGCCAGTATTGTGTATTACTTTTGGGATTAGAAGCTTCCCTGCATCCTTTGTGTCTATGCCAGAAGCATCCTCTAACTTCAATAACTGTATT
>MDTD01018203.1_pt1 | contig 10372 bp, 9 predicted proteins | sample 811221 | NCBI WGS metagenome assembly MDTD01 (sample SAMN05326646, study PRJNA326480) | marine metagenome | isolation source: seawater | place: Pacific Ocean: South West | collected 2011
TCTTTAAAAAAAAATTGAAATTATTAGATAAATATCTTTCGAAAAGTTTACAACTCATCAATGCGCTAAAATTTAGAGCAACTTTATTTTGCAGGTAAAATAGCCATGCTTTATAAATATTAATTATAATAAAAATTAAAATAATTATTAACCCAAAATAAATCAAAAAATTTTTTTCACTTTTAACTCCAATCACATTAGATAAGTTAATCAATAGTTGATTCTCTGATGAATATGTTGGGTCATTGATTAAGTTTAAAAATGGCGCAATAGAACCTATTCCTAATAATTCAAATATTGAGGCAAAAATCGAAAGCAACCCCAAAAGAAAAAATTTTTTAAATCCTATTTCTTTTAACAATTCTCTGGTATAGAAATTCATATTTTTGTAAGTTGATTATTGAGATTTATATTAAAAATTATGTCATATTTGAGATTAAGCAATGCTATTTTTAACTTAAAAAGGCTAAAAATCAAAAAAATAATAATTGATGGAAATGAATACTACTTTATTGGTAATTTTTTTAATTTTTTAATTGAATACAATTTATATAAAATTTCAGATTTTAGAAAACTAATAAAAAAATTTTCTTTAGAAACATTAATTTCAAATAGTATCGGAAAATTTTTTGTAATAAAAAAAAAGGCATCTAATATGGAAATTCTCACCTCGACATCGTTTTCTGGGCTTTTTTTTATAAAGAAAGGGAAAGATTTTTTTTTTTCAACATCAGAAAGAGAAATTTTAAAGAAAAAGAAAAAAGTATCACTTTCAAAAAATTATTTAAGTTTTTTTGTAGGTTCTCATCGACAAATTGCTTATTCTCCATTCACAGGATTAGATAATGAAATTAAAAGACTTCCTTCGGGATTGCGTTTAAAGATTAATCATTCTTCGTATAAACTTGATTTTTACACAAATCAAAATAACTATTTATATAAAAATAATTTTGAAAATTACGATAAAATTTTAAATCTTTTATTTTCTAGCTATAAAAAAAATTTAAAAAAAAAAATTACAATTCTTTTTTCTGGTGGTATGGATTCCTGTGTTTTAATTTCAAAAGCTATCTTTAATAAATTAAATTTTCAAGGGTTATACATTAATAGAGCCATGAAAATGAATATATGCGAACTTATGGTAAAATATTTAACTAAAAAATATAAATTTAAAAATAAAATAATAAAAAAAAATGATAAAAAATTGAATATCAGTTTTTTAAAAAATAAGAAATTTAAATTTCATTATAATTTGGTTCAGTCTATAGATGAAATATCAAATCCTAATCATATACAAAAAAATCAATTTTATTTGTCAGGGCAGAACGCTGATACACTTTATTATATAGACACTTTCGCTCCGAATACCTATCAAATATTCTTAAATAGACTTTTACATATTATTCGTTCAATTCATTTAAGAACATTTTATAGCAGATTTTTTCTTAAATTTATCACTAATAATTTTTTGTTTAAAATATTATTTATTAACAAAAACAATTTTTTTAGAAAAAAAATTTTGAATTTAATTTCATCAGGAGATGAGCATGTTTCATTTCTTGGAAATTCCAATAATATAGATTATAGATTAGTTAATTTTAGAGAAAAAACTTTTTTAAGACCGTTGTTAAAAATCTTAAAAATTAATAATTTTTATCGACTAAACTCGGATGAATTATTTAATCTTTTAACAAAAATTAAGTGGCTAAGATTTGTTGTTAATACTCATCTTTCGTTCTATGAAAACGGGAAATATAATAATTCAGAATTTTTTACCATTTATACCGAAGGGCCATTAGTTAATTTTTTCAGCACTAATAATGTAGGAATTGCTGAAATATTTTTCATAAAGCCTTATCAGCAAAAAATGATCAAAAAATATTTTAATTTTAACTTTTTGTTAAAACAAATAAAGCTTAGAATTAACGAAAAATTTTCGAGAAAATATAAAAAACTTAAGACTGAAAATGAATTTAATTATGAAAATTCGAATATATTAAATAAAATTACAAAAAAATATATTCATCAATCTAAATTTTTATTGATTCCAATTAAAAATTTGAAAAGAAAACTAAATAATACTCAAAGAATAAGGATATTAAATTTAATATTTTTTTTTAAAAACTTAAATATTAAAATTAACCTATATTAGGTACAATGATTCCCAAATCTGATAATTTTTTTAGCAAATTTGTATCATTCTTAAGCTGATTAATTTTTTTTGAATTGGTCTTATTCTTGACGTAATTAAAAATATTTTTGTTTTTTAAGTCATTTTTAGCAAAAGTTGAAAAAATCGAACATCTATTTTTTTCATATTGTGTAGGTAAAAAAAATATATTAGGAATAATCTTTTCAATATTTGGTTGTAAACATAGATTGCTAAAAATTTTTAGTCTTCTTGAAACGCCACAATGGTGAGTCCTCAAATTCCAAATTACCACGTCGCCTTCCTCCAATTCTAGATTTATTTTTTTTCCTAATTTTAAGGCACTGTAATCGTATCTTGATTTACCAAGCAATATTTTAATTAATTTTACTGTATTTTCACGCTTTGCTCTAAGATTAAAAGAAAAATGGTTATGAGATTTTTCCTTGATCTTAAGCCCTCCACTAAATTTTTTGTAATCCTCGAAATATATGCCTACTCTAATTAATGGGTACTCCTCTTTAAATGGAATACTTTCATCCTCAAATCTAGCATCATTGTGAAATCCATTCGTTGCTTTAAACGGAAATTCATGGTTTATAATGCTGCTGTCACTATAATATAGTATTTTTTCAGAATTTAAGATCTGTTTAATTTTTGAGATTAATTTTGGATGAAGTAAAAGTTCTTTAGTAAAGTCTAGAATTAATACTTCGTTATCGTTATTTGAATTTTTTATACAAATATCTCTTAATTCTCGAATTCTATTCTTATCATAAAGAGATTTTATGTGAATAAATCCCTTTTTTAAAAATTCTGATCTTAAGTTAAAATGTTGCTCCATATAATAACCTAGAGGATGTACCTTTATTAATTTCTTTTGAATAAAACTCTCTTAATCCACAATTTTTTAATAACACATCTAAATCTTTTTTTGAATTGATTTTATTATAAGGAGATCCAACAAGATATCCCCTTTCTGAGAGAAAATCTTCATCAGTTTTTTGTGTCAATGAGTAACCTATAATTAACATTCCATTGTTTTTCATTACTCTTTTTGCTTCTTCAATAGCTTTTCTCTTATTATTGCTATAAGCAAGACACCAGCCCATTAGTACTAAATCGAATTGATTATTATCTATTTTCATATCGTGCATATCCGATAGCTTTATTAAAGGTGAATAAGAAAATAGGTCTATTCCAACAATATTTTTAAATTCAAAACCATTAGCAAAAAGATTGAATATTTCACCTTCAGAGCGAGGGCCAATACTTAATACTTTCAGATTTTTGAAATCTTCTATTTTATACTTACTTTTTACAACCTCTAATAACCAATTTGATTTTCCACCTCCAATAGACAACCCCATTTTTAAAAATTTATTATTTCTTGGGTGAACTGGTAAATTGATTTCAGAATCACATACTGCCCTCTTATTAGAGTCTAATGTTTTTTCCCAAGTATCTATCGAAACATTTTTATGGTTTTGCATGCAATTTTTTATCTTACAAAAATAAAATGCTCTTATTACACAAATTATATTTCTGATTTTTCCAACTAATAAAATTTTTCTTAATAGATATTTAATTAAATTTGAAACCATAATAAACGTTAAATCTCTTTTAACATAAATTTAATTATAAAAAATTTTTTTTTTTTTAAAAAATTTTAAAAATGTTTTTTTTACTTTGTTTATTTCTTTTGTACTTATATTATAAAAAATTGGAATTGAGACAATTTGGCTAAAAAATTTTTCAGTATTCCTAAAATTTTTCAGTATTCTAAATTTTCTAAAAACTTTCAACCTATATGTGGGCACATAATGAACTTGGAGTCTAATATTATTTTTCAAAAAAAAATTAAACATTTCATCTCGAGTTGATCGAATCTTATAAAATTCAATTTTGATGGGATATAAGTGATAACTATTGAATAGGATTTTGCTATTAACAGGTATTTTTATAAAGTTAAATTTTTTAAAAAAATTATCGTAATTAAGTGCAATTTTTCTTTTAAAATTAATTCTTTTATCTATATTTTGAATTTGACTTTGTCCAAGAGCACAATTTATTTCTGAAATTCTATAATTAAAGGAGTAATCTTTAATATCGTAAACCCAGTGTCTATTTTTGTCCCTAATAATGCCATGTGATCTTAATTGAAGAGCTTTATCGTATATTTTTTTACTATTCGTTATTAAAGCTCCGCCTTCTCCAGTTGTTATATGTTTTACAGGATGAAAGCTTTGTATGACTATATCGGCGTGATTAACAGCGTAATCTCTTCGGCCAAAATACTTTGAGCCAAAACTGTGGCAGTTGTCGTTTACAGTTAATATTTTTTTTTTTTTACATAGGCTATAAATATTTTTCCACTCACATGGAATGCCACCATAGTCTGTCGCAATTAAAGCTTTTATATTTTTTGTATTTTTAATATGCTTTTTTAATTCAAAAAAACTTATATTGCCTGTTTCATAATCAATATCTAAAAAAATTGGTATGGCTCCACAACTTACAACTACATTTGCGGCGGCACAAAATGTTAAAGGGGATAATAATACTTTATCACCTTTTTTTAAATTGATAATTTTACCAGTAATTTGTAGGGCAGAAGTCCCACTTGAAGTTGCTACACAATATTTGGCATTTAAATAATTTTTTAAGGAATGTTCGAATTTTTTTAAAAAATTTCCTTGAGTTAAAAAATCATTTTTAATAGCCTTCGTAACATTCTTTAAATCAAAATTATTAATAGTTTGTCTTGAATAATTTAATATTTTATTCACTTAAAACTTTTGATAATATTTTTTAATTGTTTAATATTCAAGAACTCATTCCTATCGCTTGAATAACCTTTTATTAATTTTGGTAATATCTTTTTATTTTTTTTTTTATAATAAGGATATATTACATAATAATTTTTAAATTCACTTGTACTTAACGCATCAGTGATTGAAATCATTTCTTCGTGAATTTTTTCACCAGGTCTTATTCCAGTGAAAACCATTTTTGCGTTGCTGTTAATAGCCTTGGCTAAATCTATTAGCCTATAAGACTTAAGTTTAGGTACAAATATTTCTCCCCCTTGCATTTTTTCATAAGAACTCAACACAAACTTGATTGAATCTTCTAAATTAATACAAAATCTCGTCATTTTTGGATCAGTTAAATAAAATGGTTTTTTTTCATGATGTTGTTTTAATAATTTAGGCATCACTGAACCTCTACTAAAATTTACATTACCATATCTTACAACTGACAATTTAGTTTTTTTTGAATAAGTATTTGCTGCTATAAATAGTTTATCAGAAACTAATTTTGTTGATCCATACAAATTGATTGGGGATGACGCCTTATCTGTACTTAAAGCAATTACTTTAGATATATTATGTTTCAGACAAGAACTAATTAAATTTTGTGCTCCCAATATATTGGTATTTATAAACTCTGTAGGATTATATTCTGCAGTATCAACTTGTTTTAAAGCAGATGCATGAACAACAAAATCTGGTTTATCTAATATAGCAAAATCTAATCTGTCTTTGTCTCTCACATCTCCAATTAAAAAACGAATTGGAATTGTACTTTTTTTTATTATAGGGTCCATTTTTAGCTCGTATTGTTTTAGTTCATCTCTACTGAAAATAGTTATTTTTTTTGGTTTAGCATTCTTTAATAAAAATTTAAGAAAGTGGGTGCCAAAAGATCCTGTGCCACCAGTAATAAAAACTTTTTTTTGATTTAGCATTAATATTAGATACGTTATAACTTTAACATGAAACTTATATTAGGGGTAGCAAATCTTGTCAACAATTATGGGCTGAATAAATCTTTTTTAAGCAAAAAAAATTTTTTAAAAATCGTAAAATCAAAATGTGTCTCAGGAATTGACACCGCCATAAGTTATACTGAGCCTAATAAAGTTTTGAAAGAAACTAACCTAAAAAAAAAACTTATAACTACAAAGTTGCCAAAAATAATTAATTGCAAAAATGACATTGAAAAGAGCATATTTAAGATATTTAATAACCACTTAAAATCATTAAGTATCAAAAAAATAGATTATTTATTATTACATAATACAAAAATAATGTTTACCAGGGATGGAGATAAAGTTTATAAGATATTAAAAAAAATAAAAAAAGATTTTAGAATCAAAAAAGTTGGATACTCTATTTATGATTTAAAAGAAGCAAATTTTTTAATTAAGCATTATAGTCCAGAGATTTTACAAGTGCCAATAAATGTTTTTAATAGGAATTTTGAAAAAATTATAAAAAATAATAAAAAAATTTTTTTTCAAGCAAGATCTATATTTTTACAAGGTCAATTACTAAAGCCCTCAAAAAATTTATTAGAAGATAAAAAAATTAAAAAACTATTAATTAAATTTAATAAAGCCTGTAATGATTTGAATATTTCAAAATTGAAAGCTTGTGTTGACTATATAAGATTAAATAAAAACATAGATCAAATTATCTTTTCAGTCAAAAATTTGAAGGAATTCGAAAAAGTTAAAAGAGCCTTTAAAGATAAGATAGTATTTAAAAAAAAATTTACAGTTGATAACAAAACAAGTGCTCTTCTTGACCCTAGAAAATGGTAATTAATTTTAATTAATAAACATAATAAAATTTATGATAATACATCTTTATTTTGTCATGATTCTATCTTATATAAGTTTTAAACTGTTGTTTTAAAACGCTTCAAAATGATATACGACATAGCTATAATTGGAAATGGAATTTTAGGATCCACCTTAGCTTTAGAATTATCTAAACTTCAAAAAAATTTAAAAATAATTATTATTGGCCCAAAAAATAAATTTGGATCTGCATCAGTCGCTTCAGGAGCGATGATTAATGTTTTTGCTGAGATAGAAAAGGATTTTATTGATAATAAATATTTAAAAAAAAGATTTGAATTGGGAATATCAGCTTTAAATCTTTGGAAAGATCACCACAAGTATATTGAAGATCAATCAAGAAAGAAAATTGAATTGAAATGGGGAACTTACGTATTAAACTCAGCAAGAGGTACAAGATTTGAGGATAGGCTTTTTGAATATCTTAATAAAGTTGTAAATTTGAAAAATTATAAAAAATTTAACTCTGCTATTACAAATCCTGATGATATTAAAGGTCTATCATCTCAGGCTCCACATAGGCCTATAAGATCTATTAAAGTTTACGACGGTTTTCTTAATAGTACACAACTTTTAAGTGCAATAGACGAAATATTGTTTAAAAAAAAAAATATAAATGTTTGTGACGATGTTGTAAAAAAAATTAATTATAAAAACAACTTAAGAGAAATCTTAACACAAAAAAATAAATTCAAATGCTCACAACTAGTTATTGCCAATGGTGCTTACGCTCAAAAAATTGTAAATAAATTACCTGATTTAAAAAATAACACGCCAAAGCTTTTTTTTGGTGCCGGCTCAGCTGTAATCTTAAAAAAGAATCGTTTTAATAAATTTGAGAATAAAAAAGAGATTTATCCTGATCTTGCTATAAGAACAATGGACAGAGGAAGTGCTTGTGGACTCCATCTTCTCCCATTTAAAAAACATATGTATCTTGGTGCCTCTAGTGCTGTTTTTTCTATACCAGAGCCCAATCCAAGATCTAACCAAATAGCATTTATGTTAAATGATGCAATGAACCAAATAGGATCTATAGTAGGCAGAGCAAATTTTGAAGATTGTAAATTTGGATTTAGACCTATATCTGAGGATGTTTTTCCATTGATAGGACAATCTTGCTTAAAAGATATTTGGTATTTAAATGGAACAAAAAGAGATGGGTTGACAATGTCTCCATTTATTTGTTCAGAGATGGCAAAAGAAATGTTAAATGGAAAATCTAGACTCCCGAAAGAATTTACACCTAATAGAAAATTAATTTCATATTTTAATAAAGAAAAGGCAATTGAAAAAGCAATAATATCGATTTTTAACAGAGAAAATACTCACCATATGATATTGCCAGACTTTGATGATGAAAAAACTCACTTTAAAAAAATGAGGATAAACATTGAAAAAACTTATAGAAAATATCGTTTAAACAGCTTTGGTATTCATCCTGAATTGTTGTCTTTATATCAAAACAATTTGATAAATAAATCTTTGATTAAAAAAAAATAATGAGTTCAATAGAACTTTCAAATTTTTTCAAAAATCAAGAAATTTTAATTTTACCGAGATCTGACAATAAAATTTTGTGGGATGAAAATTTAAAAAAAATTAATTTCGTTCCGCATTTTTATTCTAATGACTTTTTAGATTACCAAAAAGAATATTTTCATAATAGTTGTGATGAATTATCGTTTATGGCTTACAGAAAAGATAGTTTTTTATTTCATCTATCTTTATTCAAATATAAAAATAAATTAAAATTTTTTAATAACGATGGATATTTAGAAATACCAAATCATTTACTAGAATTACTTTTGAAAAATAAAATACTTAGAACTCAAAAAAATTTTTTTGATCTTTTTAAAGGATCTTTAACAGAATTCTTATTACCAAATAAAGGATATGGAATTAATTTTAAAAAAATAGATTATTGTGATGTATTAAATTTGTCACTTAAAGAATCTTATGAAGATATTTTAACAAACTATCGTGAAAGTACTATAAGGCAACTTAAAAAGAAATTTGATAATTTGGAATATTTCACAATATCTAATAAAAATTGTGAACAAGAATGGATAAATTTTAAATCTTTACATAAAGAAGTTGCCGGGCGATCAACAAGATCCGATCATTCTTGGGAATTACAATATGCCAATATTTTAAAAGGAACAAGTGTATTTATATACTCAAAATTTAACAAAAAATTTATAGCTGGTTGTCTTTTTGATTTTTCAAAAGATGATATGAAATATTCCGTATCAGTATCCAATCCAAATTTTAAAGAATTTAATAGTAATAAAAAAATTATATCATTAGCTATAAAGTATGCAAAATCTATTAAAATTAAAAATTTCCATTTAGGAATCTTGAAAAAAAATGAAACTGATGTAAAGAAGATTAAGATTCATTACTTTAAAAAAAACTTTTGCAAAAAAATAAATAATAATTACGGAATATATCAATACATATGAAAGCAGAAAAATTTTTTGAAAAAGAATTTCGTAATTTTGGTTTAGAAAGCCAAAGGGAATATCCAAATGAGGAGCTTTGTAGATTTCTTGGTAGGAATAAAAAATTATTCAAAAAAAAAAACAAAGCGACATGTTTAGAGGTTGGTGTGGGTAGTGGTGGAAATTTAATCCCTCTTATAAATATGAAGTTCAAAATTGATGCGATAGATATAAGTCAAACTGCAATAAATTTATTAAAAAAAAAATACAGGAAGATAAGCTTTAAAAAAATGAATATGCTAGATATCAATACTCTAAACAAAAAATATGATTTAGTAATTGATATTTTTTCAAGCTATTCCTTAGACACAAGTTCTGGTATAAAATTTTTATCCAAAGTAAGTGAAATATTAAACAATGATGGTATTTTTTTTAGTTATTTTCCCTCTAAAAAATCAGATACATGGCTAAAATCCTCAAAAAAAAATTTAATCGATAAGAATACCCTGGTGAAAATTAGTAACAAAAAACTTCCCTACTATGGAAACAATTATCCATTTAGATTTCATTCAAAGAGTGAATACCTTAAACTACTTAAGAAACATGGGCTTAAAATAAAATATTGTGAGTCAATCACGAAAACATATTTTAATGAAAAAATTAAAACGAATTTTCTAGTCGTCGAAGGGCAAAAATGCGCATAGCAATAATTGGTGATAGCCCGCTAAGTCTTATACTAGCTAATTTTTTAAAGAAAAAAGGTAATGACATCACTATCATTAGTGATAAGAAAAAGATAGGTGGTGCATGGTCCTACATTAATTATAAAGGTAAAAATATAAGCACTCAAACAAACGTAGTTGTTCCAGATAATAAAAAAGAAAATTCTTATCAAAAAAAATTAAATAAAGCTTTAAAAAAATATTTTATCTCAATTAAAGAAGCTCAAGGATATCATAAACCACTTAAATATTTAGCAAAGAAAAATTATAGATATGACTTTACAAAACTTTTTGATACAAAAAAAAATTTTAAATATATCTACAAACACGTTGATAAAATTCATTACTTTAATAAAAAATCTACAATAGGAAGAAAGATATATGATAGAGTTTATTTACCTTATTTCAA
>MDTD01156032.1_pt1 | contig 10372 bp, 10 predicted proteins | sample 811221 | NCBI WGS metagenome assembly MDTD01 (sample SAMN05326646, study PRJNA326480) | marine metagenome | isolation source: seawater | place: Pacific Ocean: South West | collected 2011
ATATGCCTTGGTATACCATGGGCTGCCGAAGCAACCCCAGATATAATGATGACTATGCGTAATCAGTTACCCAATGACGCAGTCTGGGCATCATTTGGAATATCAAAGGACCAACTTCCAATGGTGGCGCAATCTGTTATACTTGGAGGTCACGTTCGGGTAGGATTAGAGGATAATCTTTATATATCAAGAGGTGAATTAGCACCAGGGAACGCTGCCCTTGTTGAACGGGCGGTCAATATAATCACGAATATGGGTTACGCAGTGGCAAGCCCTAGTGAAACAAGAGAAATACTAAATATTTAATGAGGTTTCAATGAAAATTATCGAATATAATAACTTTAAGATCAGACCCCTCGCAGGAGCTATGGGTGCTGAGATATTGGATGTTGACTTGAAAAATATAAATGATGATACATTCAAAGAAATATATAAAGCATTCGTTGACTATCAGGTCATTGGTATTCTTGATCAGGACTTAAATTCGGATGAGTATCTTGAATTTGGAAGAAAGTGGGGTGAGATTCACCACTATCCATACATGAAAGGGTTAGAGACACACCCTGAAATTCTTGAGATTGTAAAAACCGAGAAGGATACATACGCATTTGGAAATGTATGGCACTCGGATGGAAGCTTTACAGAAATTCCCCCAAAAGCCACAATATTATACGCTCAAGAGCTACCGCCAGCGGGAGGTGACACGCTATTTGCAAATATGTATCAGGCATATGATACCTTATCTGACCAAATGAAAGAGATATTGGGATCGTTAAGAGGGCTTTACGTTGGTGATCAACCACTCAAACTTGGTAATTTTACGGGTGCAAAGAGCATGAAACAGCAAGATCCTGGCAAAACCAAGGTTCATACATACCATCCAATCATTAGGACCCACCCAGACTCGAAAAATAAAGCGCTTTATATTGGTGGACATGCTGTTGAGATTGAAGGTATGACTAAAGAAGAGTCGACTCCAATTCTAAATTATCTAAAATCTCATTCTACGCGACCAGAATTTATTTGTAGGCTAAAATGGAGTCCTGGCACAATTGCCATATGGGACAATCGCTGTACGCAACATTATGCTGTTGACGATTATGCTGGTTTTCGAAGAAGAATGCATAGAATAACTATAATTGGCGAAGAAGCACCCTATTAACTGAAGGCATAATAACATGAAAAACAGAGCAACTGCGATGGTATCACCTGAACAATGGGGTGCCTGCAACCCCCTATCCAGGACAATGTTGGAAGATGCTGGGGTTAAACTTATTAGAAATGATAAAAAAAGACTTTTAGTTGAAGATGAAATGAAGGAATTAATAAAGGGTTGCGATGTTGCAATCTGTGGAGCCGAACCGATGACAGCTGAGGTAATGGATCAGGCTCCTGAATTACGGTTTATAGCAAGATGTGCGGTGGGTCTTGATAGTATTGATCTGAACGCAGCCAGAGAGAGAAATATTGGTGTTTCGTATGTTCCAGGTGCCAATGCAGATACAGTCGCCGAGTTAACGCTTACCCACATACTCATGCTTATCAGAGGGGTGCAAAAAGGCGATGCTCTAATGAGGCAGGGTAAATGGCTTAGAGTGCTTGGTAGAAGCCTTGAAGAGCTTACGGTTGGAATTATTGGTATGGGTAGGATTGGGCGCCGAACCGCGAAGTTACTATCTGCTTTTGGCGCAAACATTATCGCAAATGATATTGACCCGGATGAGTCCATTAATTCCTATTTACATGTGGAATGGGTAAGCAAGAGTCGACTTCTGAAAGAAGCTGATATTGTATGCTTGCACGTACCCAAAACGCCTGCAACAATAGATATTATCAACCAAGAGGAACTTAATCTTATGAAAAATGATGCCTTCCTGGTTAACACAGCCCGCGGCGGCCTAATAAATGAAAAAGCTCTTTTCAATGCGCTAAATAAAAACCAAATAGCAGGGGCAGGGCTTGATGTATATAATGAGGAACCATATCTTGGCGGACCACTGTCAAAACTTGAGAATGTAATAATGACGTGTCACATGGGGGCAAATACAAAAGTGTCTAGAGCAAGAATGGAAATTCAGGCTGCGGAATGTTTGATAGCATATTTAGATGGAGATAATATACCAAGAGTTGTACCCGATAGTGAATACGATCTACAAATAGCAATGAAAAATAGGTAATACATGAAACCAATAAAAGAGCGAGTTTTATTTATAGGAGCTGGTGCAGTCGGATCTTATTTGGGAGGGTGGCTGAGCGCAACAGGTCATTCAGTTACAATCATTGACCCATGGCACGAGCAGGTTGAATATGTAAATAAAAATGGTATTGAGGTATCTGGACCTCATGATACTTTTGTAGCAAGACCAAGAATGCTGCACTTGCACCAATCTGAAAAAATTGCCCGTGAACAATTATTTAATTTTGGCTTTATCGCAATGAAAGCATACGACACAGAATGGTCAGCGCAATTTATAAATAAATTTATTCATCCTGATGGGCTAATAATATCAGCGCAAAATTGTTGGCCAGACCAAGAAATAGCTAATATTGTTGGTAAAAATAGAGCAGCAGGTCTTGTGATGTCAAACATATCCGTGGAGTCATATGAGCCTGGCAAAGTTTCAAGACCTGGTCACAGCCGAATGAGAGACATGGGGCATGATGTATTTAGATTGGGTTTACATCACAAAGAGGAAACCAAAGAGCAAGGAAAAATAAGAAAAGAGCTTGAAAAAATAAGGAAGGCACTCGATGTTATTGACTCATCTGTTATTACAGAAAATCTTTGGGGTGAAAGGTGGGCAAAGTTATGCCAAAACTGTATGGGTAACCCGGTAGTTGCAATGTCAAATCTAGGAACAGCAGAGTTAGCGGGTGATGAAGTTTGCAGAAAACTACAAATAAATCTTGCTAGAGAGGCCGCTGAAATTGGGGAAAAACTTAGTCTTGATTTTGATAAATTTGGAGGTGCAAGCAAGGATAAATGGCTCCAATCAGTTGATAAAGATATTTATTTAGAACTTGATACAATGATAAAAAAAAGGTCAAACGGACCGAACAGAAGACCCTCAATGGGTCAAGATATTCATCGTGGTCGAAAAACAGAAATTTTACATATGAGTGGCCATGTGCTCGCGGAAGCGAGGGCGCTTAGGATAGACCTCCCCTACACAAAGAAAACGATGGAAATAATTATCCAAATTGACTCTGGAATAATTCAACCAAGCGTGGATAATGTCTACACAATTGTTAATTCACTGGAGAATGTTTAACTTTATTCTTCTTTAATCTTATCCCTTTTTGGGTTTGATTTTGCCATGGGGTCACCCCTTTCCTCCAAAACTTCAAGATATTGCGATGTTGCGTGTGCGATGCAAGGCCAACCACCGTACATACCAACGTGTATCATAACCTCACAAATTTCTTCATGAGTGATACCAATGTGGTGCGCACTTCTGTAGTGTGAATGAGTTCCATGAGGTCTTGCGAGCGCAATATTTGCCGCAAGCGTAATCAATTGGCGATCGCGCAAAGATAGATGGGGGCGATTCCAAATCTCTCCAAATAATGTTCCCACAGATAGCTGGTACATATCTTCGGAAATTTGTCTTTGATTTAGCATTGTATCTTCACGGCCCATTTCCAATAGTTTTTTTAGACCTTTTGTGTAATTATCTTCTTGTGTCATTTCTATCCCTCTGAATAATATTCATATTTTATTTTATTTTTATTGATTACAAATCAATTTATGTAAATATTATACAATTAATCTTAAAATAAAATCATTATGCAACTAAATCATCAAGAAATTGGAATTGGTATTATCGGATGCGGTAGAATGGGTAACCTAAGGTCATCTATTTCTAGAAATAATTCTTCTGTAAAATATATTGGGCTTTCAGATATAGACTCAGGCAAAGCACATCAGCTTGGTGAAAGGATAAATGCAGACATTACTAGCACGAATAATTCAGATATTATTAATGACGAAAATATCCATGCCCTCATCGTTTCAACAAGTGAGCCAGAGCATTACAAACCAGTCATAAAGGCTCTTGAAAGAGGTAAGCCTGTGCTTGTTGAAAAACCGATTGCCTTAAGCGTCGATGAAGCAGAAAAAATGGTTGAAGCTGCTGCAAAAAATAATACGAGTTTGCATGTTGGCTACACGCTTCGATTTAATCGGCATTACTTAATTGGAAAACAACAAATAATTGAGAATAAAGTTGGCAATATATTATCTTGCGTAGGACGTTTTAACAATACGCAAAGAACTGGAGCGGAAATCTTAAAAAGATCGAAACATATATCCTTTGTCAATGATGCATTAACTTACCTTGTTGATCTTTTTGGATGGTACCTTGATGGAAAAAAACCAAAAGAGATAATTGCAAAAGGCCACGGTAAAATATACAGAAAAGATGGATTTGACGTGGATGAGATTGCAGCCGCAATAATAACCTATGAAGACGGAACAATCGTTAACCTATCGATGGGATACGCATTACCAAAAAATTATCCATCACATGGTAGGCTTGTAAGGGCAGAAATTATTGGGGAAAATGGCGTACTTTTTTTTGATGATGATAGAAAAGAGCACATTGGTTTCTCTGAGAATGGTATGCATCATGCATATGTAGATACAAAAACTGAAATGGGGTTTCTAACCAGTAATGCCTCTGGAAATTGGGCAGTTAATAAATATTGGGGTCCATTTGCTGACGAGACGCGTTCATGGCTGGAGTTTTTGACCCATGGAGTCGCATGCCCTAATACCACTGGAGAAGAAGGTCTTCAAAATCTTAAAATTACCTTAGGTATAGAAAAGTCAATAAAGCTAAATGAAACCATAAAATTTGAGGTCTAGATGACAGTAATCGATATACATTCTCATATACTTCCAGCATCTTTAAGAGTCGCTTATGAAAATAATAAGCTGTGGTACGGTACAAAAATTGAAAGAAATAATGAAGGGAGAACTCTATTAACAACAGGAAAGCGAAAAAATGTAATGAGCACACCCGAGTATTGGACGCCATATAATGAAAGAATAGCTCTAATGGACGATGCAGAAGTAGATATCCAATTATTATCTCTCAATCCACAACTACTTAGAGATAGTGACCCAATTGATGTCGCTTTTGAAGCATGTAAAGACGTTAATGACGAAATAGCAAAAGCTGTAAGTGATCGACCCGATAGATATCAAGGCCTAGGGACAATACCAATTAAAGACCCAGAAAACTCCATATCGGAACTTAATAGAATTATTAATGAGCTAAATTTGAAAGGTATCATTATTGGCTCGCATATTGATCATAAGAACCTAAACCAAGAGCATTTCTTTGAAATTTTAAGCGAAGCGGAAAAACTTGGGGCCTTTATTCTACTTCATCCGCTATCTACGAGAGCTTATGATATTATGGGTGAATATCATTTAATTAATCTCATTGGGAACCCAATGGAAACCACAACAGCCGCTGCAAATCTGATCTTCTCGGGATTCATGGATAAATTACCTAACATAAAAATTTGTTTATCTCATGCGGGTGGCTATTTACCATTTGCCATTGGAAGATTTGACCACGCATATAATACCCGAAAAGATGTAAGCGATAACTTGAATAGAAAACCGTCTGATTACCTCGGTAATTTCTATTACGACACTATTACTCATTCAGATACTGGACTAAATCAAGTAATTGAAATTATTGGTGCTGATAGAATATTACTCGGTACCGATTTCCCAGCTGACATGGGTGTAAAAAACCCATTAAAATGGATTAACAGCATTAATCTCCCTCAAGATACGAAAGCTAATATTTGTTCAATTAATTCAAAGAATGCTCTCAGACTCAATCAGTGATCTTATTGATAGTCTTACAAATGCTTATCGACTCAGAAATGGTTGACTTCGAATGTGTTGTAATTTGATCAATGCAATTAAGAAAATATCTAATTTGACTTGTGTGAAGATTTTTAAATTCACCATACTCGCAAATATTATTCTTTTTATCCGTGTGACTCATAACCAATGGTAAATTTGGTTGTATTGAGCAAAAACCGCTCAAACCCGGTCCACTTACATTAACGTATTGCACAAAGTCATTTGATATCATATCTGCTTCTATAGTTATTGAAACCCCAAATCTATTCTGCATTCTGACTGTTATAAAATCTTCTGCTAGAATATCATTTTTTTCAATTATTCTAACTCTTTCTGATACGTAAACTTGGGCGTCAATCTCTTCAATATTTTCAATTGGACCAAAATACCAATTCGCAAGATCAATCATATGCACAAAGAGCTCGTTTATCACACCACCTCCCTGATTTTTTGAGTATTGCCATCCACTTTGGATACCCGGACTTGCAATTCTGAAATATGCTTTAGTGACACGACTTTGGTTTGCTTCTATGAACTCTTTCATCTTAATATGTGAAGGTGAGAATTTATAAATATACCCACCCATAACCGTTAACCCCTTCTCTTTTGCTAAATGCTCATATTCAATTAAATTATCTAAATTTAATGACAATGGCTTTTCGCACAAAAGATGCTTGTTATTATCAATTAATTTTTTGATTATCCCGTCATGTGTATTTGGTGGAGTACAAATTGAATAAATATCAATATCACCCTTACGAAGCAAATCCTCAATTTTCTTATGCTTGATATTGAATTGTACCGCAAGATCACGAGCCCTTGACTCAACAACATCAAATAGGAAGATATCTTTTATTCCATTTTCCAGATAGCCCATAATATGTTTTGGTGCCTGCCTACCGCAGCCGATAATACCTATTTTTTTCATGATTATGTCATCTCAAATAAGTAAGTAACCAAATATTATTTAATAAATTATCTAATTATGATACATATGTTATTCGAAACAAGTTTAAATGCAATTGAAACAATAATAAATATAGAAATATAATGGCAGTTAAAAAAATAGCATTCATTGCGAGTGAAACTGATCCAGCAATCGAGGCAAAACAAAAATTATCAAAGTTATATGGTAATTCTGATGTTGAAGATGCCGAATTCATTGTTGCCTTGGGTGGTGACGGTCAAATGCTTCAGGTGCTACATCAATTCATTGGATCTGGTACACCAATTTATGGAATGAATTGTGGCTCCGTTGGTTTTCTTATGAATGAATTAAACTTTGATAATTTGGATCAAAAGCTAGAAAACTCGGAGATAACCGAAATTAACCCCCTTAAAATGTCCGTAATAGACATATCTGGTGACCAGCACACTGAAATTGCAATAAACGAGGTTGCCTTATCTAGGACGACCTATCAAGCAGCAAAACTAAAAATTTCAATAAATAATAACGTTCGCCTAAATGAACTAATCTCCGATGGCTTGTTGATATCTACTCCAGCTGGGAGTACCGCCTATAATTTATCAGCTGATGGACCAATTCTACCTATTAATGCGAGATTGATGGCGCTAACTCCGACGAGCCCTTTCCGACCAAGGAGGTGGAAAGGTGCATTATTAGATATTAATTCAATTGTTGAAATTGATGTGATCGATCCAGAATTTAGGAAGGTCAATGCAACTGCTGACAGTCATGAAATAATGGATGCAAAGAAAATAATAATTTCAAACGATGAAACACTGTCCTTAAAAATTATGTTTGACCCAGATCATAACCTTGAAGAGAGAATAATTAGGGAACAGTTCTCCGCCTAATTGTGAGAGTCTGGTGGATTTGCCTTACTTCGAATTTCTGATATTGCTTCTTCAAGGTTTATTGTCTTTTGTTCGTCGTTCCCCAACTCTCTTATTGTAACAGTTTTATCCTCAATCTCTTTCTGACCTATTACAAATAATATAGGAATCTTTACTGAAATATGTTCCCTAATTTTATAACTTATTTTTTCATTTCGGAGATCTATCTCAGTCCTTAAACCACTCATAGAACACTTCTCAAGTAAATCTTTTGCATACTGATCACACTGCGAATTGATTGTAACAATTACTATCTGGATTGGCGATATCCAGAGGGGAAGCCTTCCAGCATAATGTTCGATTAGTATTCCTGTAAATCTCTCCAAAGATCCAAATATAGCTCGGTGTAACATTACAGGGATATGCTTCTCACCGTCACTTGCGATGTAGAATGAGCCAAGTCTTCCGGGTAAATTAAAATCGACTTGAAGTGTGCCACATTGCCAATCTCTCCCTATTGCATCCCTAAGCACATACTCTAGTTTTGGTCCATAGAAGGCGCCTTCACCAGGGTTTAGCTCAAATTTTTGATTTGTTGACTCTACAGCCTCAATAAGTGCTTTTTCTGCTTTATCCCAGATTTCATCATCCCCTACTCTCTTTTCTGGTCTATCAGAAAATTTTACGACAATATCTTCAAATCCAAAGTCTTTATATATTGATAATATCAACTCATGAACTTTAACGCACTCTTCTTTTATCTGCTCCTCGGTGAGAAAAATATGCCCATCATCTTGTGTAAAATGCCTCACTCTCATAAGTCCATGCAATGCTCCTGAGGGCTCATATCTATGAACCTTACCAAATTCAGCATATTTTATTGGTAAATCACGGTAACTCTTTAATCCATTTTTAAATATTTGTACGTGACCTGGGCAATTCATTGGCTTTAGAGCAAATATCTTTTCATCTGGGGTTGTACTTGTAAACATATTCTCTCCAAATTTTTCCCAATGTCCAGATTTTTCCCATAGTGACCTATCTAGCATATCGGGTGTATTGACTTCCAAATACCCAGCACTCATTCCTTTACGCTTCATATAATCAATAAGCTCAGTAAATAACTTCCATCCCTTTTTATGCCAAAAGACAGATCCAGGACCCTCCTCCTGAAAATGAAAAAGGTCCATTTCTCTCCCAAGTTTTCTGTGATCTCGTTTTTCAGCCTCTTCAAGCATATTAAGATATGAATTTAACTGATCACTTGTACTCCAAGCAGTACCATAAATTCTTTGTAACATCACATTTTTTGAGTCCCCCCGCCAATATGCACCAGCGATTTTCATGAGTTTAAATGCTTTACCAATTTGCCCCGTTGAAACCATGTGAGGCCCCCTACAAAGATCAAACCAATCACCCTGTGAGTATAGGTTTATATCCTCTCCCTTCGGAATATCCTTTATTAGTTCAACCTTGTATTCTTCTTTCTTTTCTTGAAAAATTTTTATGGCCTCATCGCGACTTACTACTTTTTTTTCAAATTTTGTATTCTTTGAAATTAACTCATGCATCTTCTTTTCAATTTTTACAAAATCCTCTGGCTTAAAAGACTCCTCACGATAAAAATCATAGTAAAAACCGTTTTCAATTACAGGTCCGATAGTTACTTGTGTTTCGGGAAATAAATTTTGAACTGCCTCGGCAAGTACGTGAGCGCAATCGTGACGGATAAGATCAAGTGTTTCTGGATGCTCCCGAGTCATAAACTCAATGCTCGAGTCATCTGGAAGATTGTCTGTTAGATCCTTGAGCGTGCCATTAACTTTTACAGCAACTGTTTTTTTTAATAACGATGGGGAAATTGATTTTGCGAGTTGGGCTCCATTGATCTGATTTTGAAACTCTTTAGTGGATCCATCAAGCAATCTATATTTAAACATTTTTATACTCAATCTCTGTTAACAAATCAGGTAAGTACCAATATTATTAATGATTATTATGCATATAATCAATTATTTTTTTTTATTTTATAAGTCCATGGCTTATACCAAACACAATTTTTTGGTAGTTCGCTTGGAACAGGGTCATAGCCATGACCTGAGAGTGGATGGCATCTTAAAAACCGATATAGAAATAACCAGCCACCAGACCAAATACCAAATTTTTTAATAGCCTCAAGTGCATAATTTGAACAACTTGGCAGATATCTGCATCTATTTCCTAGAAAGTAGGATAGAGTATATTGATACACTTTAATTAAGAATATAAACGGTAAGTTGACTAGGGCCTTAAACATGCTAGATCTTGACTAATCATCGTTTTGAATAGCTTCACATACAGCTTCAAAGGTAAGCATTGTTGATGAATGTCTAGATTTGTAGTCCTTAACAGGTTCTAAATATCCAAGTTCTGCCCATTTGCCTTTTGGAGCTGGGCCATTCTCTCTCAACATTTTACTCATCTGCTTCGAGACGATTGCTAACTCTTCGATGGATGAACCAATTATATTCTTAGCCATAATTGATGATGATGCTTGGCCTAGTGCACAAGCCTTCACTTCATGTGCAAAATCTATCACAATGTTATTAGACAGTAGAATATCTACGGTAACCTTGGAACCACAAAGTCTGCTTACCTTCGTCACGGATTTACTTGGGTTTTCAAGTCGTCCTATGTGGGAGATATTTG
>MDTD01049886.1_pt1 | contig 10371 bp, 8 predicted proteins | sample 811221 | NCBI WGS metagenome assembly MDTD01 (sample SAMN05326646, study PRJNA326480) | marine metagenome | isolation source: seawater | place: Pacific Ocean: South West | collected 2011
CTCTTGAAGGGAGCGGAAATCCGCTGTGGCGAGACAGCCACCCACCTAGACAGCACCAGAAGTGGCCGCTCGCCCCTACTTCACTTTAGAGAAAAGGAATTCCAGAACCTTTGGTGTGAAGGATTCACCAAAAGCAGGTACATGGTCGCCATCAACGACGGTCCATAACTCCACTGCGGAATCGTTCGCACACTCGGTCCAGGAGAGCACCTCTGTTTCGGCGCCATTGATGGTGTCTTCTATGTCGAGACTCTCTTCCGGCGTTCCCTGTCCAGCGCAACCATTATTAGCGGCCCATAACTGAGCTGTTTCCAATGCTCCCGGTTGGATTGCAAAACCGTCGTAAGGGACGATTTTATCCAACGTACCATGGATCTGAAGAACGGATACTGGCTCGGTGTGATTGCATTTAGCTGGCTTGTTAAAGGTTGCACCAGCAAGACTGGCAAGCGCCGTGATTCTATCACTCGCATCACAGGCCAATCGGTAGCTCATGTATCCGCCATTCGAATGACCGAGCAGGTACACCCGGCCAGGGTGGATATTGTAATAGAGAGAGATTTCATCGATGAGGCCGATGAGATAGCTGACGTCGTCCACGCCAGAATTTTCCATGTCACAACACACATCGGTGCCATTCCAAAAATTGGTTCCGCCCGAATTTTTCGTGCCGTCAGGCGTGATGAGGAAGAATCCCATTTCGTCCACGAGGGCGCTGGTACCGAAATATCCATCTTGGAGCCAGCCGGTTGCGGAGTAGCCGTGAAGAACGATGAGCAGAGGCCAAGTCTCTTTCTCATCGTACTGAGTCGGCACGAAGTAGTCGGCCGGTCGATCGCCTCCCAATCTCGGTGGTGGATTGTCTAGGAAGGTCGGAGCGGTGTCTTCAGGGCTAGGGGCAGTGACGTCTTCCGGCGGCTGAGCAGTGTCCACAACAAGAACGTCCTCCGGACTTGGCGTGACATCTTCGGCGCAACCGACTCCCACGGTGATGCTCAGTAAGACGGCCATCACTACATTAATTTGAGAGTACATCATCGATAGCTCCTAGGCGTTTAGCTCGTCTATTTTCCTCACGTAGGCTTCCATCGCAGCGTCGGTAGACGTACCCTTGTGAGACGCCCAGGCGTCGTACTTGGCGCGCTTTCTCATTTCCATCAAGCCTGGACGCTGTCCAACGACATCGCCGACGGTTGCCTGCTTGAAAAGCCCATACAAAACCAGTTGCACGTTAGGTGGCTGGGTGGGCATCGCATCAGCAAGGCTGAGTGCTGCCTCAAATTGTTTCCGCATATCCATTGACCACTCCCTGGGGGCCGAAATGAATCGACCATTTTTTTCAACGAAATTGCCGTACCTAAGGAAAGATAGGATAGACCCCGCTCATGAACGGGCTCGCACGCCGACCTTGGCAACGTACACATCTGGTCCTTGAGACGTCAATTCCTCTAATATTACCCGGTAGCCGCGGGGGAACCCACATGAGAATCATCTCCACACACCTTGGACTCTCTTTGACTGTGCTCCTATTAAGCACAGTCGGATGCTCCGAAACAGATGTTGGGCCTTCACCTAGCCACGATACAGGCGGTATTGACGCTGCCTTTACCGTGGATACCACCGACACTGCAGATACGTACGGCGATGGTTCTGACGGCGCGCTTCCTTCTGATGTCCCAACAGATGCGGGGATCTTCGATGCAGGACCGGTCGTCGTTACCGGTTTGGAGACCGTACCCAGCACAAGCATGTTCATCGAAACAGAGCCTGGAAACTCTCTTCCAGTCGCCGTCACGGTGCACCTCGCATACTCCGACGGCTCACAGTTAGACGTTACCGATGACGTGTTGTGGACAACCAGCAAAGCCCAGGTCGTCGATATTGATCCTGATGGAAAGGCCTTCGTGACGGGGCAGGCCGAAGGTCAGGCAACGCTCATTGCTTTGTACCAGAACCTTACATCCAACATCACGGTGACCGTGAAGTTCAAAGGTGACTCGCCCTTTATCATCAAAGATGGGGTCACTCAGGAGGACGTCATCGCATTCGAGAAGATTGCGAACGAGACATCGGACGAGGCTCCAAGTTGGATTTACCCCGCGCGTAACACCGTCTTTCCAAACGGTATGTACCCTCCTCTTTTGCAGTGGGAGGGCTCAGGAAATGGCTTCTTTCGCCTTCGACTGACCAACGAAGATGGACTCAAGGTCACCATCTATACAACGGCGACACAATACCAGCCGACTCGAGATCTATGGCTTGCCATCGGAGCCGTATCGAAAGGAACGATTCAGATGGAGCTAACAGGTGCTACTGACCTGAATGAAAACGGATTCAAACGTCACGCCTTAGCCCATCCCATTGTTAGCGCCAATGCGACTCTCGCCGGGTCGGTTTATTACTGGGAGGTCAAGAGTGGCTCCATCATGCGCCTGGATGCAGAGGCTCAAGTTCCAACGACCCTCCCCGTCTTCAAGAGCAACGCCGAGGATGGCCAATGTCGCGGGTGTCATACACTCTCGCCCGATGGAGGCAAGCTCGCGTATTCATTCAACGCAAAAGGCATGGGGAATCTAGGGATGGCCTGGGCCAATGACCCCGAGCCGGAGATCCTTCCCGACGGGAGCGGTATTGTCGCCGAAACGATGACCTACGGCCCATCCGGTAATCAGATGGTGATTGCAACACTCGAGAGTATGTATCTGGCCGACGTCACCCCAGGCCTTAACGGTGGTGCCTACAACATGGGGGACATTACGAATGTTGCTGCATCAGGCAATACTGAGCGTGCCGCCACACCCGCATGGAGCCCTGATGGCTCTGCTTTGGCGTACTCCCTAAGCTACGCAGGCAATAAGCTGGTGGGAGGGGGCGTTGGTTCGGAAATCATGCTTCGCTACTGGGATGACGAAAATTGGGTGTTCTCAAACCCATCCGTTCTGATGCCCACGGAAACCTTCGAGGAGCGCCCTTACCACGACTACCCTACTTGGTCCCCTGATTCGAAGTGGATTGTGGCTCGCAGCACGGAGAGTTGGGCAACATCCTCTCCGATTAAAGGCCTTTCCGGTCTCAGCATAATCGACGTCAAAACAGGCGGATGGCAGGAATTACTCACAGCAGCACCAACGGGAAAAGAACACTACGGACGACCAGCATTCAGCCCCTTCATGGAGGGTGGCTATTATTGGCTCGTGTTCTATTCGGATCGCGCCTACGGAACGGTCAAGACAGGTTCAGAAAAACAGCTTTGGGTGACTGCTATCGATTTAGATGCGACGACGGACGATGACCCCAGTCACCCGGCCTTCTGGTTACCCGGGCAAGACCCAACGACCGTAAATTTAAGCGGGTACTGGGCTCAACCCTTCTGCCAAATTCCGGGCGATCAATGCCTTAAAGACCAGGATTGCTGTATTGGTTCTCTGTGTAATGTTCCAGAGGGAGCAGAGACCGGAACCTGTGAGGACAGTGGATGCGATCTTCCGGGAGAATATTGCGATTGGAAATCCAGCAACTGCTGCCCAGGATACATCTGCAAACAAAGCCTGACGGGTAGCTTCAGTTGCCAGCCTGACTGGAGCGAATAAGCTCTAGGACAAAACAGGCGGAAGATGGCGCCCGATATCCTTCGCCAAACACGCTGCGGCGAGATACCCGGAAGACATCGCACCAACAATACCGTGTCCAGCTCTCATGGATGCACCACACATGTAGAGATCAGCCACTGGCCCACGATAACCGGGGCGGTTGTGCATGAACTGATCAGGGGATGCCGCAATTCCATATCCAGTTCCGCCAGAAGCCCAGGTGTATCGGCTATGAGTTGTCGGGGTCGCCGACTCCTTGAAGACAATCGTCTCCTTACTACCTGGAAAAAGCGCCTCCATCCGGTCGATAAGATTTGCCTCCACAGACTCCTTCAACTTGAGATAATCCGTGTCCTTCTTGTAGCGCCAACTGTTGATGTCCGAGGGCTCAACACGCCACTTACTCTGGTCACCTGACACCATGGTCATGATCTCAACCGTCTGCACACCCTCCGGGGCGTGATGGGGGCAATCAGGATCCTTAAGCGACGCACTCGTAATGTAGGCAGCCCTTGGAATGATTTCGGAACTCGTTCGAAGCTCTCGGTAGAGCCCCTCAAAATCATAGCTATCAAACTGCCAATAGTTCGCCGCTCGCATACCATGCTCACGCAGATCGGTTTTCACGCCCAAGCAAGTCATGAAGATGGCCTCTGCCATCTTATAGTTCTCCGTTTTAGTGACGACCTTCGAATCCAAATGCTCTGGACCGATGAGGTCCAGAAACGTTCTCTTGATATCCGCGTTTGAAATGACTTTGTCGGCGTAAACGCGCTTCGTGGCTCCATCACCAACTTCAACATCCACACCGATAGCTTTCCCATCCTTTACAACGATTCTGGAAACAGCTTTTCGAAGATGCACGGTCGAACCCGCGTCCTCGATTACCTCCGCAATTTTATCCGAAATGATTTGCCCTCCGCCCTCCGGGTAATAGGCACCTCGGAAATAGTGAACAGCGAGCCCAGCATGGAGAAACGCACTGACCTCGCTTGGAGGAATCGCATAGTCTCCGTTTTGCCCCATGATCACAGCCCGTAGCCTGGGATCATGGATGCAATCATCGAGAAAGTCCTTCATGGTCCCGTTCGTGTAGCGAGCAAGTAAGCCACCACCCTTTACAACCTTCCACATCACGCCAAGTGACATCTTTCCCTTCTGCCGCTCCATGGTTCGACTCACATCATCGATCTGTTTCAGAAAGCGGTGATAGCGGTCGATACCTCTGCGTTCCTTGGGAAAATACTCCAAGAGACGGTCCCGATAGAGGTCAATATTGGAAGGAATCTTGAACTCAAAATCCGGAAAAACCAGTGTGTCGAACCCATCGGGGTCAAGACACGTATAGCCCTGTTCGATACCCAATCCACGCAATAATCGGGGGATATTACCGTCCTCATGACAATCCCCGATGTAGTGTAGGCCGATATCGAATTGGAACTTATCCGCCCCACTGCCCCGTGCAAATTGAGTCGCACATCCCCCAGCGACGTAGTGCTGGTCGAAACAGGCAACCTTGAACCCGGCCTGCGCCAAATATGCCGACGATACCAAGCCACCGAGTCCTGCCCCCACGACTGCAACATCGACACGGTCAGGTATCGCTGCTCGGACACGAGCCTTGGTTTTGTACACGGGATCGTTGGAAGCTATTTCAATCGACACGGCACTCCCTCCGGCTAAGCCACGTCCACTCTATCATCCTAAACAGTGAATGAAAGAGCGTGAACTCGTATGGCCGATCGATGCCCCCCGAATGCTGTGCGTCACGAGCTACCGCCGTGAACGACGGCGCCCTGAGCTTCCTGTCCGTATCTCGAGGTTATCTTCCGGCCAGCCAACGAAGGTATGCCCGTGTTTGGGCCGAAATGGGCGAGCGTTGTCCGGTAGATAGAGCTCATCCTCTGCATGCTCGACAGGGATCTTCATCTCGATGAGTTCCTCCACATAGGGAAGGTTCATGACGAAGTCCTCGCATGCAAGCGTGATGGCACGCCCAGACGCTCCGGCTCGGCCTGTTCGACCGATTCGGTGAACGTAGCTATCCGGATCGTTAGGAACGTCGTAATTAAATACGTGCGTTAGGTCGGACACATGGAGTCCCCGACTGGCCACGTCCGTTGCAATGAGGAAGCGAATCTCGCCACGCTTCATAGCCTCAATGATACGGAGACGTTTCTTTTGCGGAAGGTCACCGGACATATATGCAGCTGGAATGCCGTTTTCATGGAGGGACCAAGCGATTCGTTCACCGCCACGCTTGGTATTGGTGAAAATCATGGCAGACGTGGGCTGCTCTCGTTCGAGTAATCCGAGAAGTAGCGATACCTTCTCTCGAGTCGCCACGTGAAAAAGCGATTGCTCGACCGCATCAACAACCAGCGTCTCGGGAGCGATTGTGACTTCTTTTGGATTGGACATGAAGCGGTATGCAAGTCGCTTCACGCTACCCGCAAGCGTCGCAGAAAAGAGAAAGGCTTGGCGCTCAGATTTACGAGGGATGCGGCGAAAGAAGAGCGTAATGTCATCGACGAAGCCCATGTCGAACATGCGGTCGGCTTCGTCGAGAACGAAGATCTCGATGCGGCGAAGATTGAGAATTCCACGCTTGTAGAAATCAAGAAGTCGTCCTGGTGTACCGACGACAATATCGACCCCCTCCTCGAGTTTCTTTGCCTGCTTTTCCCACTTCGTACCGCCAATACATGCCTCGATTCTGAGGTCGCAATAGGTACCAAGTTGCTTGGCGTCAGCGGCGATCTGAAGGGCAAGTTCACGGGTTGGAGCTAAAATGAGGGCCCTCGGCGAGCCGTCATCTGGTGCCTCGCTCTCAAGCAGCTTTTTCAGTACCGGGATGGTGAATGCAGCCGTTTTGCCAGAGCCTGTCTGGGCTTGTGCCATGATATCTTCGCCATCTAACAGAAGCGGTATGGAGGCTTCCTGAACCGGCGTCAGCGACTCAAAACCAAGGTCTTCAACGGCTTTGAGGATGGATTCATCTAAGTCTAGTTCGTCAAATCTCAAAATATAGGTCCTAGTTATTCGGGGGCAACGTACTGCAAAGATCGTCCCGATGCTACACGCATGTCGTGCTCGGAACTTCTGATTGACTTCCAAGCGCCGGCGGATCTTGATTGGACCATGCGAAATAGTTCGAGACGACGCCTCATTGCCTGCTTGATTGTCCAGATATCCGTCCTGGCGACGATGCTCTGTGCGTGTTCGTCTGATTCCAGCGTTCCCCCGGACGTGGGTGTCAGCAGGCCTGATATTTTTGTAGAAGCTGAACTCACGGACTCACACCCAACTATCTCGGACATTTCCGACATCTCCACGCCCACCGACATCATGGCGCCCAGCGATGTTGCGACTGAGACCGATACGATTACCGATGCACATGATGTCGAATGGGATGACAACGACATCATCGAAGATGGTGTCCTCCACTCTGGGCCCACGCTCTATCCTCCAGGACGCTTACTAAGCCCTGTCACTGAGAAAGTTGCTGAGAATCTACGTGCGATTGCCTTCACCGGCCTAGAACTCAAATCCGACGTCTTCATGAAGGTTGGAGCATCAAGCACCGTATCCAACGCAAATCTGCACTGCTTTGCCGGAAATCAAATTCAACTCGATGAGTACGAAGACCTTCAACCGGCAATTGACTTCTTTTTGGCGGGCGATGCAGCAGGTGGAAATCCGTTTGAACGGGAAACACTGGCAGCCAAAGTCGGGATGAGCGCCGGCTGGGTAATGACAGGATCTCCATCACCGCTGGATTTGGAAATTGAAGCCATTCAACCGGGTTACGCGTTTGTCCATTACGGAACGAACGATATGGGCCTGGGGTCAACGTACGAAAGTGCTCTCTGGAAGTTTGGCGATCGCATGTTGGAGCTAAGCGATGAACTCATCGCGGAAGGTATCATTCCAGTCCTGATGACTATCGCTGCGCGGGGAGACAAGATCTCAGCCAACCGCTGGGTCCCGACCTATAATGCGGTGATTCGGGCCGTGGCTCAAAGTCGGCAAATTCCACTCTTGGACCTTCACTACGCTCTTGAGCCATTGGAGGACGATGGCTTATCTGGAGACGGTATCCATCTTAATACGTACAAGGCCGACGGCTTCTATCGGCCCTGCGTCTTCACACCTGCAGGGCTGGCTTTTGGTATGAACATGCGCAATCTGGTGAGTCTGATGGCGCTCGACACACTGCGTTGGATCGTTGCATTGCAGGAGAACGTTGTTGAAGAGGGCGTCTTTCTAGAGGGCGACGGTTCGGTCGAAGCCCCCTTCCTCATCAAGAATCTACCCTTTTCAGACAGCCGTAATACGACGAATGGTGGAAGCAGTATCTTCGACAAATACGTCGGCTGTCAGGCAGATCAAGATGAGTCGGGCAACGAATATGTGTACAGCATCACGCTTGACGAAGAGCGGCACGTCCGGGCGCTAGTCATCGACCAAGGAGATACGGATATCGATATCCACCTTCTCAACGCGTCTGCGCTTGAAGCCGGCTGTTTGGCACGCGATCATCAAATTATCGAAGCAACATTGAAACCTGGCACCTACACCTTCGTTTTGGACACGTTCGTTTCAAACGGCATACCAAAGACCGGTGAATACCTTTTTGTCTTGCTCGAATGTGATCCCGATGATTCGGCCTGTAAGAGCCTATTGCTAGAAGACACGCCATAGGAGAGACTCGGTGCCATGGCTGAAGCACAAACCTCCTTTATTCGCGACTCTGTAAAGGCGTTAGACGGTACCTCGATCTCCTTTCGCTCGCTCTCTCCCCAAAAGACAACTGCCGTTGCCATCATCCTGCATGGGTACGCCGAGCACGGCGGACGTTATGAGGAGATGATGAGAGCCCTGGCTGCTCAGGGTATCGCAACCTATGCGCCGGACCATCGAGGTCACGGACAAACGGCAGACATCTTAGGGTATGTCGATGACCTCGACGCCATTATCGGTGATGTCCTGCTGCTCCGTACGCTGGCCGAAAAGGAACATCCCAGCTGCCCCGTTTTCGTACTGGGCCACAGCATGGGCGGCATGCTTACGCTGATTCACGCTCAACGCTACCCTGCGAATTTGGCAGGTATCATTGTTTGCGGTGCGGGCATTCTCGTTCCCGCAAATATTCCCAAGGTCATGGTCAAATTGTCCATGTTTCTGGGCCGTGTACTGCCTAAACTTCCGGTACAACCCTTCTTCGAACCAGACAAGCTCAGTCGCCGGCCCGAAGTGGTCGAAGCCGTCAAGGTCGACCCTCTTTTCTACCGGGGAAAAATACGGGCGCGTACGGGCTCGGAGATACTTTACGGCATGAAATCCGCAAGGAGTGCACTGCCCGAGTTAACCCTTCCAGCGCTCGTGCTGCAGGGGGGGCAAGATAGAGTGATCGAACCGAAGGCCAGCACGACAATTATGGAGAGAATTGCGAGCTCGGATAAGACGTATAAGGAATACGCCGAAGCGCGCCATGAACTCTTTCATGAACCGGAGCGCAACGAGGCAATTGCCCTCGTGGCACAATGGATTAACGACCGATCCCAGAACCCCGCTTGAACACAAACGGCCAGGTGATCATACAAGGGCCCTCGGATGCTGGCTTGAAGCGCATCAGGGAGATGCGTTGATTCAGGCAGTTTTGCACCTCGGCCGATCTGACCGAATCCTCTGCAACGCATAGGTGCTGTACTTTACCTGTCGAGCCGAGTTCCCAACGCATCACGATACGTCCATCGGACGAGGACGCAACCTCCTCAAAACAGTAGAGGAGGCTCTTCTCGCGGCTCTCGATGACATGTCGAACATCCGCTGTGTCGCAAAAGCCGGCAGCGACCACATCGGCCGACCGTGTCTTGGCTGGATCGTAGAGTGAATCCGCCAACTTGTAGTCACCGCGCAAGCGCCTAGCAAATTCTTCACTTACCGGCTTACATGCCGGTGTGAACGCACGAACAGTCGCTTCAGTCTTTGGTGCTTGTTTCCGAACCACGACCTGCTCTGCCGCACAACCTGCGGCGAAGAGTGCCGCGAGACACGCCATAATCATTAGGTTTCTCATGGGGGGACTATACCCGATTCAGCCATCGAGAAAAGTCTCGATTAGTCCCCGTGACGAGTGACAATTCACAGATTGTAAGGACTCTCTTAGCGTGGATTTGAGTAGACGGAAATGTTAGGACGGCTATCGCGTTAGGAATTAGAGAAAGGGGAAGAAGCTGTGGCTAAGGTTGTCGTTACCGGTTCAAATCGTGGCATTGGATTAGAAATGTGCCGTCAGTTATCCGCAAGAGGTGACAAGGTTCTCGCGACCTGCCGGGTGGCCTCTGAAGGCCTCAGGGCACTAGACGTCGAACTCTTCGAGGGATTTGATGTGACCGACGACACATCTCTGAGTCGATTGCGAGATCATTTGGCGAGTGACTCGGTCGACCTCCTGATTAACAACGCAGGTATTTTACGGCGAGAGACACTCACGGACTTAAACATTGACTCCATTCGGGAGCAATTCGAGGTGAATGCACTCGGTCCGCTGAGAGTCACGGCTGCGTTAAAAGAGACATTCAGCAATCCCTCAAAGGTTGCCATCATTACCAGTCGAATGGGCTCAATAGCCGACAACACGTCGGGCTCACGCTACGGTTATCGCATGTCAAAGGCGGCCGTGAACATGGCTGGTATGTCGCTCGCCCACGACCTAAAAAGTCACGGCGTCGCTGTCGCAATACTGCACCCTGGATTTGTCCAAACAGATATGACC
>MDTD01010926.1_pt1 | contig 10370 bp, 8 predicted proteins | sample 811221 | NCBI WGS metagenome assembly MDTD01 (sample SAMN05326646, study PRJNA326480) | marine metagenome | isolation source: seawater | place: Pacific Ocean: South West | collected 2011
ATTTAGTTTCCAAAAAATAATTTTTTATATATTTTTTAAAATAGAAAATTTTTTTCATGGATATATATATATATTTATTTATATTTTTGATCACTAAAATTAATTTTATAAGAAGTTATGATTAAGTATTCTAACTTTTATAGGTAAATCTTAAAAATATTTTGATAAATAATAAAGTTACCATATAGATAAAAACTATAATATTATAAAAGAAAATATAACTTATAGTCAGTTCATAGTTTTTACTTAAAATTAAAATTGCCAATATAATTTCTGAAACACCACCTGATGCTATTATATTCCAAAAGAATAAATAAATAATTTTTGATTTCAGATTATTATTTCTGATATCTCTTGAATATTTAAATAATCCTAAAAAAATTCCATTAAGTGAATTGATATTAAAATTATCTGGAATATATATGTGAGAAATTTTTTGTCTTATATAAAAATAAACTAATGATAAAATAATAAATAGTATTAAATAATTAAGCTCAAACATATTTTCAATATAAAAACTTAAACAAATAAAATTATAGAAAAAAATATAAAATATATCTGAGTTTATTTTTTCAAGGAATTCGCCTAATTTTGATGACTGGTTGTTTACTCTTGCCAATTCACCATCAATATTATCTAAAAATAAATTCAAAAATAATAATAGAAATGCAAAAAAATAATATTTATAAATTATCAAAGGGAACGAAATTAACAAAAAAAAAATCGAAATAAACGATACTGTATTGGGCTTTAAGTTTGTATACCGAGAAATTAAGAACGTAAAATATGGAGAAAGTTTCATCATAAAAAAAAATAATAAATATTGATTTTGTTCATTAATAATATGGGGAGGTCTAGCAATTTTTTTAAAATTTTTATCCATTTTTATCGATTATTTTTTTACTTCGTCTTCTCAAGATTGTACTGCTAATTCCTTTAGTTCTCTTAAAAATTATTAATTTTTTTTTTTTAACCATGTTCGAATTATCATTTCCATGAACTAAATAATGAATTTCATTTTTCTTTAAGAAATTTTCTTTAATTAACCATTTAGATTTTATAACTTTACTTACATATTTTATTGACATCAAAATTTCTTTTCGTTGAGAAAAATTTAATTCAGAAGTATAGCCTTTATTCTTTTTTATTTCTTCATCTGAGGTTAAAGCAACAATTACATTTCCATATTTGCTAGCTTTTTTAAGAAGTCTTACATGACCATGATGTAATAAAGTAGCGGATAGATCTACTAAAATATTTTTTTTCATTAATTTTTATTTGATATTTTTGATAATATCTCCACTCGCTTTTTTACCTAAATGAACCTCTCCTAGATGACTTACTATACTTCCTTTTAAGTCGCCTCTTGATTTATATAAAATTACGTTTTTTTTTATCCTTAAAATTTTTTTTTTGGAATATGTGCAAATGTTTGGTTGGATGTTATTGGGATAAATAATATGTTGATTAAATTTTTTAAGAAATTTTTTTTTATTAATAAAAACAGATTGTTTTAAATTTTCATGATTTTTTAGAACTTCATATAATGAACAAATTGTGTGATATGGTCCAGTCATTTTTTTGTTTAAATGATTTTCTAGATTTAGATAAAAAGAATTAATTTCATTTTTTTGGTTTTCGTTATAACAGATAAATGCTCCTCCAGTTAAACCAAACAAACCCTTGCATGAACTAAAACCAATTACATCTGCCAAATCATGATTTTCTTCTAAACCAACTGAGGCCGTTGCATCTAACATTAGTTTAGATTTTAATTTTTTTGATATCTTTTTAACTTTTTTAATTTCTATTTTAAAACCTCTGCTAGTTTCCGTATAACAGGAAAAAACCCAATCAAACTTACCTGACATTTTTTCTACTTCATTGATATCAACGTAAACTAATTTTTTTATAAATTTAAAATTTTTTTTTGCAGAAAGAGAAATACTATACAGGCGATCAGAATAATATCCTGTTTTTATTATTAAAACAGAGCCATATAAAAAATTTAATGTCATCATCTCAAGTGCTAGAGATCCTGATCCTTGAAATCTTACAATTTTTTCGTGACCAGTAATTTTTTTAATTTTATCTAAAACAAATTTCTCAATTTTATCGTATTCACCATCTCCTCTTCCAAAGCATGGCTCTAATCCCATAATATTTTCTTTTGAAAGACTTGCAGGCCCAGGAGTAAAAAGTACTTTTTTATTTTTTTCTGCAATAAATTTTTGAAGAACTAATTTGGTCTTTAACATTTATATTGTTCCAGGAATAAGCTTCAAAATATCATTAATTCTAGCAAGCTTCTTATCAATTTCTAAACTTCTCTCATTTTTTAAAATTGACATTCCGGTGTTATACATTGCAGGATAAGCTGCTCTCAACATATGATTTGCGTATATAACCACATTAAATTTATTTTTTATCAATTCACTTTCTCTTACGGAATTATATGTTGATGGAACACTAACAAGTGGAATATTTTCAAATTTTTTTCTAAAATTTTTCGCGAATTCAAATATTTCATTTGGCTTATTTTTTTTACTGTGAATCATAATTCCATCAGCTCCGGCCTCAACATATGCATTTGCTCTTTTAATAGCATCTTTCATACCATTTTCTAAGATTAAACTTTCTATTCTAGCTATAATCATAAAATTATCATCTGCTCTAGATTTAACTCCTTGACTAATTTTTTCAGAAAACTCTTTAATGGTCTCCTGTTCTTGCTTTACCTTGTTTCCTAATAGTGAATTTTTTTTTAAACCTTTTTTATCTTCGATAATTGCTGCAGATATACCAAGTCTTTCCATTGTCTTTACATTCAAAGCAAAATGTTCAGTTAGTCCGCCAGTATCACAATCTATGATCAATGGCTTGGTAGTAATGTTAAATATATTATTAATATTATTTAACCTTGAACTTAGATCAAGTGACTCCGTATCAGGCTTACCTTGTGATGTTGAGTCTGTCAAAGAACTTGACCAAAAACCATCAAATTCTTTAATAAAATTTTTATCTTTCAAATAAATATTTTCTGCAATTAATGCAGACAAAGGATTATGTGCTTCTATAACTCTAACAATTTTTTTTAATTCTATCAGTCTTTTAAGATTTGATTTTCTCACATCTGGGCTAGTACCTATTATTTTTTGATTAAGAGAATAATTCATTGCAGAGATACCTTTTGTGTATTCTATCTCAATTAATTTTCCGCCATAAGATTTTAATGCTTTTATAGCCAAATATCTCAAATTCTTTAAATTTCCCTTTTGCCAGTCTGTGCCATGTGCTAAATAATCAGGTTTGAGTGACAAGATACTTGGTACGTAATCCCACTCTTTTTGTTTAATTACTTTGGTGACACCCTTTATATTCTCTAAAATTTTTTTTCTTTGACCCCAATTTAAGTAGGGCAATCTTTTATGTTTTGAAATAACCTCGTCAGAAATTAATCCTATAATCACTTTTCCAAATTTTTTGGCTTCATTGATTATATTTACATGTCCATGATGAATCACATCTGCAGACATAGAAACAAAAACTATTTTATCAGTTTTTTTTTTCATCAAATCAGATTATAATCATTCTTTTTAAACTAAATAAATATCTCTAATGGCTAAGTTTGTTTCATTAAAGATCTTTCAGTAACGTTTTTACCATATTTATAGGCAAATCTTGCTGGATCTTTTTCCTTTAAAACTAGGTTTGCTTTTATATTCGCATCATACACAAACTTTTCAAATTCTTGCGGAGTATTAAAACCATCAACTTTTAACAATGAGCTTCTAAGACTATTAAAAGACTCTCTTCCATCCCACCATAAATTCTCTTTACAGACTTGTCTATAGATAGGTGTGCCAGGGAGTGCTGCTAATACAGAAAACGAAAAACTATCCGCCCCACATTGAAGTGCAAAGTCAATTGTTTGTTGCATCTCCTCTCTTGTTTCACCTGGAAATCCTAAAATCCAAAAGGTGTGGACAAGTAAACCAGCTCTTTTAGCTCTCTCAATGGCTGGCATTATTGTGTCTACAGGTAATCTTTTATTTATAATCTCATCAAGAACTCTTTGAACTCCACTTTCGCAAGCTAATGTAATTTGATAAGCACCAGAGTCTGCCATAGCCTTGTACATTTCAAACTGCTCTTTTTGATGATAGTTAACTTTAGTTCCATTAGGTGTACACCAAGGTAATCCTATTTTTTCTAGTTCTTTACATAGCGCATAAAGATTTTTTTTATTTACTGTTATCGTGTCATCATTAAATTGAATTTCCCCAATATTAAATTCTTTTACATGAGTATTTATCTCATCCATGATATGATCTATCGAACGCCATCTAGTTAATTGTCCATATACCTCTGGTGTTGTACAGAATGTGCATTTCTCAGGACATCCTCTAGAGCACATAACTGATAAAACTCTTTTTGATCTAGATTTAGATGAATGAAAATGTCCAATTTTAAAGTAAGCCTCCATATCAACAAGATGTCTTGCAGGTCTAGGTAATAAATTTAAATCATGTAATATTCTAGCAGGATTTATTTTATATTTTTTTTCACCAATTTTTCTAATTAAACCAGGTATATTATTTATATCTTTCTTATTAATTATCCCATTCACAAAATCTCTAAATGGATACTCTGCTTCACCTGTCATTGCATAATCAAAATCTTCTCCTTCAAAATGTGTAATGTAATCTGGTAATCCGGAATTTAACTTATCGGCTAAATAAAATTTATAATCGACAACGGAATTTGAAATACAATTTCCACCGACAATTACAGTTATTTTTGGATTAATTTTTTTTGCAATTCTTGCAACAGTTTTTGCAGAATCTATTAGACTTGAATATAGCACAGATATGCCAAGAATATCAGGATTGAAATCAGAAATTGTTTTTGCAATATATTCTTCTGTTGCGCCTCTAATGTATCTTTTATTTTTTAGATCAAATGGAGTAAGTGTTTCCCAGCCATCCAGAGCAAAATCTTTAATCAATACCTCATGACCATCTTGTTGTAATAACGGAGCAAACAATAATAAACCCATCGGGGGTTCTATTCTACTTAACTCGCCTTCGTTGACTAAAAGATTGGGGGCTGCCAATAGTACTCTAGCTTTTTTCATTTTAATTTTTTTTTACAATATTAAACTTTTGTCTAAAATTAAAGATAGTATATATAGCTTCAATTAAAATACTAAAGAATAATGTTGCCGCAATAGTGTTAGTAAAAAAGGGTAAAGCTAAAAAATAACAGTTAAAAAATCCATCAATTGTGTATCCATAACTTCCTGTGAGCCATACTCCAAAATTTGTTAACAAAAAAAATATCAGAGCACCCGTTAATGCTCCTAGAATTCTTAAAAATAAATTTCCTTTAAATATAAATAAACTAGATAAATAACCGATTAATAAAGTACTTCCCCAAGTAAAAAATAAAGTTTGATGAAATCCAATTATAATATCTGTTAGAACAAAGCTAATTAAAACAATGGGAATATATCTCACCCCAAACATTGCGGGCACATAGAAACTTAAAGCAATTAAACTAGTAAAATTCGGTGGATGAGGAATAAGTCTACTTGCTGATAAAGCTATTAAAATTCCAATCGATAATTTTAAATAATTCATAACTTTTAATTTATAATTTAAATTAACTTTAACAACCTTTAATAGACTATTAAATATATTTTTATAGTTCTTTCCTAAAACCAAATCTTATTTGTCTATCATTTTGTGGATAGCCATGTGGTCTTTGATAGATTTCATTAAGAAAATTATCGATATTTAATGAAAAAACATAATCATTGATTTTCTTCGATATTGATAAATCAACAATATCTGTACTATCCATTTCTATTGTCGAAAAACTAGATGAGTGTGTATCGAAATGCTTTCCGTAATGTTTATAATTTGTATTAAAATTGAAATCTCCTAGAGAGTAAATTTTTATCTTTTTATTTAAATTTATTCCGTAGGTCTTTTCTGGCCGTCTCAACTGATCACTGCTATTTTCTTTTTTTGAAGATAAAAATGAAGTAAAAAAGTTTACTTTTGTACTTTTGTTACTATACAAGATATTTCCATTAAAACCAGACTGGTTTAAATTTACATCATCATTATCATTAATATATTTATTGTTAACATACTCTATGTTGTTATTTATATTAGAACGGAATAAACTTGTTTCAAAAATTAATTTTTCATTTACAATAAAATTCATAAATAACTCATTACTAACACTTTTTTCAGCTTTAAGATTCTTATTTCCAGAATAACCAAAGTTATCAGTACCATATAACTCATATAATGTTGGATTTCTTAATCCTGTCATTCTTGCAACTCCAAATTCGAGTTTTTTAATTTTTTGATTTAAACTTAATTTGTAAGTAGAATTACTACCAGATTGTTTGTGATCATCATTTCTAAAAAAAATAGAAAGATTTGTATTTTCAAATATATTCATACCTATGTTAGAATATATTGCCAAGTTATCTATATTTCCTTTGGTGGATGCTGAGTAGGAGCCATTGTTATTAAAATACCCCCAATCATATTTATATTCAGATCCCAAACCAAGTGATAAATAATCACTTAAAGTTTTTGTAAAATCATACTTAATTCCTAATACTTCGCTTTCGTATGTATCTAAAGTGCCTCTTTCGTCATACTCTCTGTCGTAAAATGTGTAATAAACTATAGAATTTTGTTTTTGTTTTTGATTTATATTCTCTAAACCAAAATGAAAAGTTCCCATTTTATTGTCGCCTTTATATCCAGTCTGGTTGGTTGAACTACCATCATACTTAGCAACTGTCTGCCTTAAGTATGTAGTGTTATGAAATCTTAAATTTGGTTTTATGTACTTTTCATAATTCACATTTGTCGTATAATTTTTCACTCCATCTTTTTCATCATCTATATTTCCCCTGGCGCTTATAGTTTCTTCACTAACAGTTCCAACTTTAATATTTAATGATGCATTGTCATCAATAAAAGTTTTATTTCCTAGTAAATTATAATTACCAAGCATATCTCCAGCTAAAGAAATGCTATCTTTGTAATCTCCCGTTAAGATTATATTTACAGCACCACCTAATGCATTCGTTCCGAAATGAGTAGCGCTTGAGCCAGGATAAACTTCAATTTGTTGGATAGTTTGAATGAAATCAACACCAAAATCATGCAGACCTTGTGTAGTTGATTGATCATTAATTGGTACTCCATTAATCATCACCAAGGTATGGTTCGAACCAGTCCCTCTCATAAACATCGAAGTTTGTTGTCCTCTTGGGCCACTTTGGGTGATATTTATATCTGGAATTGAATTTAATACATCAATCAGATCCACTGCTCCAGACTCTATTATTTGTCTTTTATTTATAACTTTCTTTTTTACACCAGACTTAGAATATTCTGATGTGTTAGAAATATAACCTTTAATTTCTAAACATGCTATTTGATCTTTATTATCCCAATAACAGTTCTCTGAATTTTCAGACAATACAATTTGGTTAAAAAATAAGATATTTATTATTATTAAAAAAATCAATCTCGTCATAAATCTCCTTTTATTTCGTTTATGCCGATGTCAATTTTTAATTGCAGAATTAGACTTTTCCTGGCCATCATTCAACAGCGGACTTTACCGGGAGGCGCTCCGACTTTACGGTTGCAGGTACAGCCAGTGAATTTCACACTGATTTCCCTCCATGCATTTCAGTATAATTGACTATTAAAAAAAAATTGACTAGATGTCAATAAACTTATTAATAATTATTATTTTAAAGATTATAAACATTATTGATTGAAGGCTTATTTTATAAGAAATCTAAATGAAACTTTCAAAAGAACAAATTAATTTTTACAAAAAATTTGGAATGCTTAAAATAGAAAAATTTATGGATAAAAATGAAGTAAAATTTTTTAAAAATGAGATCTCGCGCTTAGCAAAATCTAAAAACACAAAAATAGCAAAATATTATCAAGAAAATCTATTTGGTACGAAAAATGATCTTTTTAGAATAGAGCATTTCTATGAATTTTCAAAAAAATTTAGAACGCTTATAGATTCAAAAAGAGTAAAAAATGTAATTAATAAACTTGCAGGAAAAAAAAGTATCCTTTTCAAAGAGAAAATTAATATTAAGCCAGCCTATTCTAGAGAAGACCGATTACATCAAGATGTTCAAGGGGATTGGCTAAAATATTCAAATAATTTTATAACATTTTTAGTTTCATTGGTAAAAACTGACCAGAAAAATGGTAATTTGATATTTGATGAGTCTAGTAATAATAAAAACAAGATCAGAGGTGGAATGTTTAAAGTTCTAAAAGTTAAAGAATTGAAAAATCCTAAATTTAGAAGTTTACCTTTGAATTTAGGTGATGTTGTTTTTTTTAATGGATACATCCCACATAAATCTACGAAAAATTCTACAAAAAAAAGTAGAATACAAATATATATTACATATTGTGTTCCTAAATTTAAAAATACTCGTAACAAATATTTTACAGAAAAATTTCAAAATTGCCCTCCTAATGCTTCAGAAAAAATAAGTAAATTTACTTTTAAAAATTAAAATTAAAAGGTTTTGGATATGTCTTATAAAAAATTTGATTTTAATTTATCTACATAAATTAAAATCTTTTTTAGTGTACTTTATAATTCAATTATCTTATCACATATTTTCAATGTATTTTTTTTATGTGAAACGATTATTATTGAACATTGAGATTTTAAGTTTTTAAGTATACTTAATATTTTTTCTTCAGTTTCTAAATCTAAAGCACTTGTTGCTTCGTCAAGAATTAATATCTCTGGTTTATTATATAATGCTCTAGCTATACCAATTCTCTGTTTTTGACCTCCAGATAATCTTTGTTCTATATCACCAAATCTATAATTAATTCCACCATCAAGAGATTTAACAAAATCTCTTAAATCAGAATTTTTAATTGCATAATCTATTCTCTCTATTTCAATGTTTTTTTCATCATAACCCAAAGCAATATTATTTTTTAGACTGTCATCAAGTAAATATGTATCTTGAAAAACAAAACCAATTTTTCGTTGCCATCCCTTAGATAATAAAACGTTACTTTTGTTATTTATAAGAATTTCTCCACTTTTCTTTTCAAGCAAACCTGAAATTATATCTAGTAAAGTAGACTTACCTTTGCCAGACTCACCAGAAATTCCTAAAATTTGTCCTTTTTGCATTTCAAAATTTAAATTATTTAATACTGGCTTTTTTTCCTCATAACTAAAACTTACATTGTTAAACTGTAAAGATTTAAAATCCTCATTAAATTCTGCTATATTTTTTTGTAAGGTTTGCTCTTTTTTTTCATTTTTAGAATTAAATTCAATATCAAATATGTCTACACTGGCTTGACCAAACCTTAATGCTTGAAGGTGAAGAAGAATTCTATTTGTTGCAGGTAGAAGTTTTGTTACAGAGACAAAAAAAAGGCCTATATAAGAAACTAAATCCTCAAATTCTGTTCCAGAAAAATACAAAACTATCACTATTGTCACGATAGTTAAAACTCCAAGGAGCTCCAAAATTCCTCTTGGCAATGACTTAATAATTCCTTGATTAGCTCTAGCTCTAATTTCAAAAAACAAGATATTACTAAAGTGCTCAAAAAAATTTTTTTCTATATTTAAAATTTTAATGTTTCTAAGAGCTCTAAAGGACTGAATTACATGTTTATTTATTTTTTTTGATTGTTTAGCTTGTGTTTTACCGAATCTAAAGTTGTAAGATTTTGAGATTAAATTTAAACTACCAGCAGTCAAAAATAAAAATATTATAGCTAAAATAGAAGCTAAAGGTTCAATGTAGATCAATAAAAAAGCGAGACCAAAAATCAAAAAAAGATCAGAAATTAGATTGATTATTGAAGATAAATTTTTTGAAACATAGTGTACCAATTGTGCATGAACATTTCTTAAAATAGTTGGTATGTCTTTTTTTGATACTTCAATCCACTCAGTATCTAAATATTGTTTGTATAATTTTTTAGATAATCGAATATTGATTTTTTCAAGTGTTCTTTGTTGAAAAAAAACATTTAAAAAGTAAATTATAGTTTTTGTGATTATGGCAATTAATATTAAAATTAGAATTAATAAAGTAGCATTAAGTTCATTATCTAAAATTACAAATTTATTTAAATAACTGATGTTTCCAAAAATAATTTCGTTACCTGGGTTTATTAATTGCTGAATCAAAGGATAGACTAAAGCAGCCATTAAAATATCCATTGATAATACAATAATACTTATTAAAACAATTAGAAAAAGTCTCTTTTTTTCGGTGCTACTAAGAAATTTTAAATTATCTACAACAA
>MDTD01134955.1_pt1 | contig 10370 bp, 6 predicted proteins | sample 811221 | NCBI WGS metagenome assembly MDTD01 (sample SAMN05326646, study PRJNA326480) | marine metagenome | isolation source: seawater | place: Pacific Ocean: South West | collected 2011
CAGTCAGATGTTCCAGCTTGAATTTTTCCCGGCCTGCCAATTCAGACAATTCGCCTTTGTAAGTTCGTACGTTTGGATACTTTTCAACAGCTACTGTGAATTGTTTAAGCGCATCCTTTCGAATGGATGAAAGGTCGACCTTTTGCAGATACTCCGTTAAAGCGGAACCATAAAAAAGTTTGAACTTATCCAAGCTATCCGGATTTGCTCGAACTTCCCGTGCGATCTCAGCCTGTCGAACCAGATAATTGCCCAAACGGAAATGAGCTCGCCCAACAGCCGTAGGATTTTTATTGACGGCAATCACTCTACGGTAAAACACAGCGACCTTAAGTGATGGATTATTTCCAATGTGAAGGTATAGTTGTTCGATTTCTCGGTGCGCAGCGTGGGACTCAACTAACATTGTGATGGCTCGGTCTGCATTGGAGCCTGATTCAAACCGTTTTAAAACCCAAGTCAGGGAATCCAGAGCTGCCTTGGTTCCAGCGTACTTTTCGGCAACGTCAAGAAATGGACGCACAAACTGGCGGTCCTGACGATTCGCTTCGTAACGCTTAATCAACTGAGCATATGCCTGCGCTGCTTCCGCAGAAATAGCCTTGCCGATAGAACCGGCAGAGTCTTCTTGTCCGTATAGTATCGGACTGAGCAAGCATACTGCGACAAGAACCAGGTTAAAATAATATCGAAACACAGGTATTCCGTCAAAAGAGAGGCGAATATCAAGCGAATAATACCTGACTCACGTCAGTATAACAGAACAACGGCATCGTCATAAGAATTACGATGCCGTTGGTTGTTTGATCAATATTGCTTGTAGTTTAACAAACAATCTACGAACTACTGCGGACGTTGTGGTCGCTGGGGACTACGTCCACCATCTGGCTGTCCACCTTGTCCTGGTCGACCTCCCTGACCGCCAAATCCACCCGGTGGGCCTGGTTGACCACCCTGTCCGGGACGACCTCCCTGACCACCGGCTGCCCCCTCTTGCCCGGGGCGTCCGCCTCGACCAAAGCCAGCAGGCATTAGTTCTTCGAAAGTCAATTTACCATTTCCGTCACGATCGAGTTGTGCCAGGGCTTTAGCAGCGTTGGCCACTTCTTCTTTGGAAAGCTCTCCATTTCTGTCGCGATCCAAAACCATAAAGATCGGTAGTGGTGGCAATGCTGTTCGGCCACCTACCTGACCAGGCTGACCACCCTGCCCTGGGCGGCCTCCTTGACCACCAAATCCTGAAGGGCGTTGGCCTTGAGGATTGCTTGCTCCAAAGCCATCGGGGCGACCACCTGGCTGTCCCGGTCGCCCTCCTTGGCCACCAAACCCCGGAGGCCGTTGTCCTTGAGGACGATCTGTTTGCTGTCCATCGCCCTGTGGGCGTTGACCTGCATTACCGCCGACTCGCGTTGCTAATGCTTTAAGCTCTTTCTCGTCAATCGAATCATCATTATTCGTATCAACACGCGTGAGAATACTCTGCATTCTCTCGGGTATTTCATCTTTTGAGATTTTGCCATCCTTATTTGTATCCATTTCGCGAAGTCTGGCGATAAAGCCACCTATAGTACGTTGTTGCCCCTGCTGAGCCTGTGCAGGCGGTTGCCCTTGAGGACGCTGGCCCTGCGGACGTTCTCCCTGCCGGCCATTCTCCTGAGGACGTTGAGTGGCGTTCCCCTTAAAGCGATCTTCAAGCGTCTTGAGTTCCTGTTCATCAATAACTTCATCTTTATTAGTGTCTACTCGGGTTAAGATACTCTGCATTCGCTCAGGCAATTCATCCTTAGCAATCTTTCCATCTTTGTTTACATCCATCGAGCGTAAACGACTAATAAACTCCGCTGCCGTTCGTTGCGGTGGCTGCTGCCCCTCCTGACGATTTGGTGGCTGGGCTGTTACATCAGCTGATATCATCAAACCCACCATCAATCCTGCAATCAAAACTGGTAATTTCATCTTCACTCTCCCGCAAACGTATCAATAGACCCCATAAGGGCACTGTTATTTATTTCCAATGCAATACAATGCCGAATCCGAACGAATCAGAATGCGATCCTTCACTACCGCAGGGCTGGCATTGAACATAGATTCATCGCTAAGCTGATTTTGAGCGATCTGCCTGAACTCATCGCCTGGTTCATAAACGAATGTTCCGTTAAATCGACTGACTGCATATATCTTACCTCCAATTACCATGGCTGAGGCATAAAAAGAACGACCACCACCACTATTAATATTTAACCGGTGCTGATAGACCAATTCACCTGTTGTCGCGTTGACACAGTGGGCAATACCTCGGTCATTCACCCAGTAAAGCCGGTTCTCGAATAAGACCGGGGAAGGGACATAAGATGATGCATCACCACGCCAAACAACATGGGTCCTGGACACATCCCCCTTACCACCTATACGTATTGCAACGCTCGCGCCACTTCGTCCACCAACGGCATAAACTATTCCATCGTTTTCCACCATGCTGGGCGAGACGTTGTTGTCGAGCTCTGTTTCAGCCCACCAAAGCAGCTTACCGGTGTCTGCATCTAACGACCAAATCTCCCAGGGAACAGCCACTATCAATTCAGTCCGTTCATTCGATTTTACTAACAATGGTGTATTGAATGAATTTTCGAGTCCGGCTGCTTCTGCTTTCCAGGCAACCGACCCATCTTCTTTATTCAGAGCATAGATCGTCTGACTTTCATCTGATGCGTTCACAATCACAGTATCTTTGTGCAAGACCAAACTGGGGGCCGATCCCCAACGCCGCTGGGCAGACTCCGTACCGACATTCATGTGCCACTTTTGTTCGCCTTGCAAATCAAATGCAAACACCCCTGATTTCCCGAAAAACACATAGACCATTATTCCGTCTGAAACCGGAGTGCTGGTGGCATAGCCATGTTCGGTAATAAATCCCTGATACAAATCTTCACGTTGTTGATTTTTGACGTCCGCCTTCCAGAGCAGTTTCCCGTCATTCAGATTGAAGCAAAACAACTGACGAACTAAGCTGTCCTGACTACCACTCTGATCCGGATTCCCATAGCCCGAGTAAGCCGTAATTAAAACTTTATCGCCCACCACAATGGGACTCGATGATCCACGGCCATCAATTTCAGCCTTCCACTGCAAATTCGATGAATCAGACCATTGTCTGGGCAAATTGGTCTGACGATCGTGCGCATGCCCTGATTTACCCCGGAATTGCGCGAAATCGTCCGCCGTTGCAAAGGGGCTAAGCAAAAATACAAATAGAAATAGAGCTGACTGCGATGCGGTATAGCGACTACGCATGTTTTAGAATCCGTGAGTATGAAGAGTAGTCTAAGAAAAAGTAATTCAACTCTAACACAAACACCGACTAACCCGAAAAGTCTCGGCGATTAGCTATGAATTCCGTGAAACCGTTTTATCGAGCCCTAAGGTTTTCGATATCATCAATCCAGAGGCCGTTTTCATTGATCTTCATCGTCCCCATATCGCGATAGATCGACAATCGAGCCGTTTCATACTCTGCCCAGGACTCTATCATTTCGTTCTGGTTGTAAAGAATATTCTCTAATGCCCTGGAGATATTAACTCCCCGTCCTCCGGCATACTCGCCTGCATCAGGCCGATCACCGAATTCAATTGCCTGATCAAGCTCTCTAGCGGCCACTCGCAACGCCCGGCGACAAATCTCAAAGATCCGGGCTTCGGTAACAGCTTCGTTATACATCGTTCGAATATCCAGTTTCACCTGATCTTCTGCAGCCATATAGTTTCGTCGTGCACGTTGTAGAGACACTTGTGCTGCTCGAAAATTATTACGAGCACGACGGCGATCCAGCGGCGTCACAATCTCTATCCCTGCCCTAAACTGGGCGGAATCAGAACTGAAATCAAAAGGCTCATTGGTATCAGCGAGCGGAGGCGTACCCAAACTTCCTTCGGCTACAAGATTGACGTCTGTCAGAAGTTTCTCGGCTGCGACTTCATATCGACGGCGGGTATCAACTACGATTCCACGCCGATTCATCAGGTCCAAACGGTTTTGCAGGGCGATTTCAGCTGCCTCGTTAAAATCCACTTCCAGAGGCACTAATACCGAGCGTTCCAACCGAATGGCAATACTAACGCCGGTTAGGGCCCGAACCGTATGTAGCAGGTTTCGACGTAGCTCGCGAACTTCTGGGATAATTTCCTTCGTTCCTTCCGCCTGCTGGATTCGGGTTTTTAGTGACAGAATCGAGGCTCGCATTTCCACAGCCTGCATTTTAGTATCGGCGAACTGCTGCTTATCGTTAAATACGTTCTTTTCAACTTCCTCGACCTCCTCAGCACTCATTCGCTCAAACCTAATCGGCAGAATCTGATCCAGTTCCGCAATCTCACTCTCAAAAGACTGAACCTTGGCTTCCAAAGTGGATAGAACTGTTTCTATATCAACCATGGCCTGAATTAGAATCTGTTTGTCTTCACTAATCTCAACCGTTGTGCTGTCGTATTCCAACTCAAGCAATTCGTCATCCAGAAATTCGAATTGCCGCAGCAAGGAATCATCCAAAGAAATACGGAGGTCAGGCGGAAGCCCTAATTGCATTTTAAAACGGTCCATTTCGGTCTTCACTACCCGCTCGCGATGGGCCAAATAGAGATGCGCTCGCTCCAACGAACTCTGAAGCTCGGTAACATCCAAAGAAGTTGCCCGACCTGCTTCGCCTAACGCTTCCAGATCACGAATCAATGATTCCAAACTGCGGATCGTCGTCTTCTGGTTTCTGAGCCGCTGAATTTCATATAACAGGTAATAAAATCCTACGGTCGGACTGCGTGCTCCGCGAATCAAGAACGCCAATTCACCACTCCCAGAACTTCCCGGTAAAGGTAACGCTCGAGACCCTGTCACCACGGTCACATAAAAATCTTTTCGGAATCTGGCAAAGTCTCGAATCTTATACAGAACATTACGTTCCTGCTGCGTTATCTTTTCCAGATTAATCGTACGCTGGACATCCAATGCTAATGGCTGAACAAGTGAATATGCTAAAGTCGTTGCCGTCTGAGAACCTGAGTTACCGGATAACATCCAAATCGTATTATTAGTTAACTCTGCCATGAACTGAGCGCCGCTGGGAAACAACTTGCTCATGCCAAGATTAGTTTTCCCTAACCCCCATGACGAGCCGCTGTTGGGAGAATTATCATACCCAACCTCTGTACCCATCTCATCACCAAATGCCACTGGACGCACATCATAACGGTATCTCTCAAAAGTCAACGCCAGAGCGGCAAGATACATATTCTCAACCTGCTCCTGGTAATCCCGACTGTTTCGCAGGCCAATTTTTACTGCCTCTTCAATCGTCAATCTGGCTTCAGGAATCTCAGCAACCTCTCCCGAATAAACGCCACCACCAAACTCCTTCGGCCAGTTCGGATTCTCGACATGGTCAATTTTATGCAACTGATCCCAAGTCGGACTGCCTCGCATTCCGTATACCTGGTCCATATATTGACTGGCAGTAGGATCATCCGGCGGTAAAGGTGGATTATCAGCATCATGAACGTCATAAAACCGACTTCCGGGATCCGGAGTTATATCCATTTTGGGAATCCTCCAACGAGGATCCTGTGACTTCTCCTTCAGAATCTGGTATGTCTGCTCATCAGCTGCTTCCCGATACTCCGTACGAGTACACCCTGTCACATAAAGTGAGATTAACAAGAACAGAATGCTGGATTTAATTTTCAATTCGGAGCCCGAAACTGATCGACTTTGCGTTTAAATACATGCGTATCTAGATAGACGCACGTAACACTCTTCGGAGTTTTTTACACGTCGCCTTAATCAGATTCGGATGGCAAAATATGCTGGGGGAATCGGGCGCAATGGCGAATATAGACAAGCTGGGAAGACCGGGCATCCCGCTGGAAACAGCCGATTATTGGCTGGCCTTGAGGATATTGAGGACAGTCAACTGGCTCTCGGCCTGTTGCCGAAGATTATCAACAACAAACTGCCTATGGCTCTTCACTTGGCGATAGGCTTCAGTTGTTAACTGAGTCGCTTGCTTCAGTCCCTGGATGTCAAAGTCACGCAATGCCTGTTGCTGACTGCTCAGGATTTCAGTCTCGGCTTCGAACTTTTGTTGGTGATAATTCAAATTCAGTCGTGATTCAAGCAATGCCAGCGAATACTTTTCATACAGCACCTGAGTGATAAACCCTTTGCGTTTAACACGATTTGCCCAACTCTCATTTTGAATCGATTGATTTACTTTTTCCTGAGCACCTTGAACATCGGCCTCCAACGCGCGAAGTTTCGCTGAATCAACTGCGACCTCATTCTCCAAATTAGCCTGAGTCTGCTGTGCATCATCGATGTGTCGCTGCCACTGCTCAACACTTTTATCGCACCGATCAATTGCCAGTGGCTCAGCCTCCTTCGCTGACTGCATATCACTTTGAAGCATTTGAATATCAGCCTGACGTGAACTGGTATTCGCTCTGGTCTCTTGTTGTCTTAGGAATTCTCTGAAGCGCTCAAAATCCCATTGCATTTGTTGCAATTCTTGTTTGAGCCTCTGACTTTCCTTCTCTGCTTTATCAATTTCCTCAAGTCGTGACGCTTTCTCCATGGCAGCTTGCGTAGAGACCGTCCTTAAGACTGAGGTGGCCTGCTTCAACGCGACTATCAGGTCTTCTTCATCTGAGGAAACGGCTTTCTCTTCCTCCAGTTTGAGCTCGTCTTTTTTTGAATTCAACTGTCCGGAAAGTCGCTCAACGGCGATCTCGTCTGCTTCCAGTTCTTTCTGGCTAATGAGTCCCCGATTTGCCAACTTAATGGACCAATCCCGTCTCACGACCGCCTGTTTCGCTTTTTCTCCTAAGACAACAATCTCATTTCGCAACCCTATTAAGCGTACCTCTCGTAAGCCTTCGCGGTATGCCTTTAATGCATATTCATGTATCAACAATTCCCGCTCGGCCGCCATTTGTTGCTGATATGCCTGCAATTCTGCCTTGGCATGTTCTGCTACTAAGTGAGCATAATACTGTCTCGCTTCTAACCATTCGGCTTGTGATTTCAAATATGTTTGCCAGTTGATATTTCGTACATCTGACTTATCCTGAGCCAGTATAGAACTGCTGGCGGTTAACAGAATGGAACTTAAAACAAGCAGGGCGATTAGATGTCGTAACGGAGAGAACACTCGGTGGTGAGTCCTAACTGAACTACAAGTTTGGGAGGGAATTTAAAGGTAGGATTTTTCGGAGAGAGTGGGGGGTAAAGATAAATCGTACCGAGACAATTTCGTTCACACAATAATACTTCGCCAAAACCAACCTTAACGGTGTACCTCATCACCAACAGCTTGCATCCGCGAAAGTAATTCACGCTCTAACTGGCTTCGTACAGCCTGTACCATCTCAGACTCAAACTCAATCAGGTTATTAGACTCTGCAGGATCATTCATCAGGTCGTATAGTTCATCGCGGCCCGGATTATTAAAGTCCCGAATTAGCTTCCACTTACCGTTTGAAATCATCCTCATATGTGTACGTGACTGATGCTTTGTACTGTATTCAGCATAATACGAGTTGTCCCAGGATGGTTCTTGACCGAGTAACCTGGGAACCATATTCCGCCCGCGAATTACCGCATCCGAATTCCATTCGACACCAGCCATTGCCAACACAGTGGGAAACCAATCTAAATTCGAGTAAGTCGACTTATCTACAGTTCCCGGCTTCAAAACGCCCGGCCAGCGAATAATCGTCGGAACTTTGATCGAATTGTCAAACATATTAGGACGTTGCCCACGAGGGATCGTCTCGGTAGCCGCCGGTGGTGAAGTTAAGACCCAATGTCCGTTACCCTTATGCCAGATTCCGTTATGCCCCATGTTATAACCATGATCTGAACTGAAAATAACAATAGTATTCTCCGCCAATTCTAAATCATCGAGCGTTTTCAGAACTCGCCCCAAATTACGATCCACACTACGCACACTAGCAAAATATTCTCTCGTCATTTGCTTAAGTCTCGGCACGTCAAGTTTCGGGTAGTCCGGATTAGGAATTTCAATCTCGAGGTTTGTGTAAGGCGCTATATCTTCCTCTGCGACAGGCAGCCAGCGTGTATGAGGCGCTCTGGTATGCCAACAAAGCAAGAATGTTTCCTGCTGATTACGTTTAAGAAACTCCACGACTTCATCTGCCAGAATATCCGCGTTAAGCCCTTCAAACTTTTGATTCTTTCCATTTTTCTCCAACACTGGATTCGCCGTTTGCCAACCTCCGGCACGATGTCCCATAAAGTAATCGAACCCAAACTCTGTCGGGTGCTGTGAGTTCAGCAGGCCCAAATGCCATTTGCCAATCAATCCGGTTTTGTATCCAGCTTGTTGCAATAGACGTGGCCAAACCGGTAACTGAGGATCCAGGCCGAGATTAGGTTCGTTACGCGGATGAATCCAATCTGTGATTCCAAGTTCCGAACCATATCGACTCGTCATCAATGCTGCTCTGGATGGACTGCAAACGGGAGTAACCGTGTAAGCATTGGGAAGATATACTCCTTCACTGGCTAACCGATCCATATGAGGTGTTTTGGCCAAAGGATTTCCAGATGCTCCTATTGCCCATGGCGCCTGATCATCGGTGAGTACAAACAGAATATTCGGCCTATCTGCCGCGCGAACTACCCCACCCACTAAGAATAGAACGAACAAGGCAAGCCGGAGTGCTCTTTTCATGTCTCCAAATTTCCTTTAGAAAAAGGGTTCAATGAACTATCGTATTGAACGATGCGTATCCACTATTAATTAATATAGAAGCAGTCATTGTTTCATTGTTGTAAGAGGAACAGATTAATGAAAAAAAGGATATTCGTACCAGCCGCTCTAACCGTATGCAGCTTGCTATTTGGAGCGTTTGCAATTGTTCAATCCGATGAAACGAATGAATCCAAAGAAAGTAAAAGCGTCGAGAAAAAGGTGGAAGTCAAAGTCTTAGGCGATGTTGACGCTGATAGTGTCACTATCGACGGCGATAAAATCAAAGTCCGACTTCCCAATGGTGAAACGCAAACTATCGATCTTAGCCGCATGAAGAAGGGACTTAATGGGATTGAAATTGATGGTGGTGACATCGACGTTGATGTTCAGGTTCAGGGAAAAGCAGTCATCATTGGCCCCGACGGTGAAGTTCAGGAATACGATCTTAGTGACGAAGAATTAGATATTGAATTACCTAAGCTTGGCGATGCCCGCTCCCTCTTCAAACGATTTCGTGGACAACTGCCACCAGGACTAGAGGGTCAACTTTTTCCTCCGGGGATCGATTCGGGAGAAATCCATGGCAAACCAATGGAAGTCTTACCAGTCAGTGAATTCATGATCGGAGTCGCCATGGGACCAACCTCTGAAACACTACAGACGCAGCTTGGTCTGGATCATCCGGGAATCGCCGTATTAGATGTCATGCCAGATTCACCAGCCGCGAGTGCTGGAATTAAAAAACATGATGTTTTGGTTTCTTCGGGAGATCAAATTCTCAAGCAAATGAGCGACCTGGTTTCAGCAGTCGATAAAGCTGGTGCTGATAAAACAGAGCTGACGCTAAAGTTAATACGCCAGGGTAAAGCGATGGAAGTTAATGTGACTCCCACCCAACGCCCTGAAAATCAGCCGGGTATTATCGAAGCAGTACCATACTCCGACGAATTAAGTGAGAAACAATTGCGTGATCGCCTGAAGCAGTATGGTGCAAAAGGATTATGGCAAGCGATACCGGACGACTATCTGCTTCCAGACGTAGATGGAGAATTCATCGACCTCGAAGAATTGCATAATCTTGGTGGATTTGAGGGATTACTGGAAGCAATCGAGAATTTAGAAAAGCGTATTCAAAAGCTAGAAGAAAACAACTCCTCCAAATAGCACAATCATATTTGTGTAAGGAAATTCCTCATACAACGAAAAGCCAATGAAATTCCGGGGATGACAACCGTTTTCGTGTATTGGCCTGACCGCTATTCGTAGTTTTCAATCCGAATCAGTTCTATCCTGAAGTGCAGTATTGAATTAGCCGGAATGAGTTCTAATTCTTTGTCGCCGTAGCCCTGATCGGGAGGAATCTCAAGTTCGATCATGCCACCTTCCGGGCAATTCAGCATTCCTTCATAAAAGCCTGGGACGGTCTGTCCTGCTCCGAAATAACTACCAACTCCCATACTATAAGACTGATCAAACATTACTTCCGTTCCGTCATCATCGATACACCACCCTTTGTAGTGCACCCAATACCCTTCGTCGGGAGTGGGAGTACGGTTACCGGTATCCCTCAATAACCGCCACTTGGTGCCGGACTCTAATGTATTAAAA
>MDTD01096077.1_pt1 | contig 10369 bp, 10 predicted proteins | sample 811221 | NCBI WGS metagenome assembly MDTD01 (sample SAMN05326646, study PRJNA326480) | marine metagenome | isolation source: seawater | place: Pacific Ocean: South West | collected 2011
CTGCATTATTTAAAACTTGGCATAGCTCATCTTGGGAAGACAAATTGAGATTATTAGATAAGTTTCAAGATAAAAGATGTAGTTGGTTTGGCCAAAAAATTATTTATCAAGAAGCACCACAAATTTTACCACCAGATCTTTACAAAAACATCAAGAGTGAAATAGCTAGAAGAATTTTGAGTAAAAATAAGGAAAAGTGGCAAACCGTCAATATGGCTTACACTGAAATTGATTATTTAAGAGATCAAGCTTCAAATAGAGATGATGATGAGGAGCTAAAAAAACTTGATGAAATCAATCAATTTATAATGTCAATTGAAAAAAAATATGAAATAGCCTAGTTGACATTAATGATAATAATTATAGACAGATAATATGCTAATAGATTTTAAAGATGAAGATTTTGATAACAAAATCAAAAATGAGGATATTTCAGTAATTCAATTTAGTGCTTCATGGTGTGGTCCTTGTAAGACTTTAAAACCAATAATGGATAAACTAGCTGGCGAATATAAAGATAAAGCAGGATTTTATTACGCAGATATTGAAGATGGGGGAATAAATACAGGTAGTGCAGCGGGAATTAGAGGTGTACCAACAGTAATCATTTATAAAAAAGGTGTCGAGGTTGATAGAAAAGTTGGTGGAGTTCCCGAAAGTCACATGAAAGATTTTTTGGAAAAAAATATTTAATTTAAATCTAAAACTTCAGAACATAAGTAAAGAGATCCAGTTACCAACAACAAATCACCTTTACTTAAATTCACTGATTTAATAGCTTGAGTTAAACTTTCTTTATACACAACGTTAGAAAAATGGTTAAATTTTTTTTTTAAGTCTTTTCCACTGATTGAGTTAGGCTGACTTTTGATATCAACTGTCGTAATGGATGAAATATCTTTAAAATAACTGATGTATTTTTCGTGATCCTTATTTTTCATCATTCCAATTATAATATGCTTTTTACAATCTAGACTTTTTAAGTAATCATTTAAAACTCTAGCGCCATCTTCATTATGGTCTCCAGAAACTATAAATAAATTGTTTTTAACTAAATTTTTTAATTTTCCTGACTTAATTTCTTGAAGCCTAGCAATATTATTAATTTTTTGAATTCCATTTATTATATGTTTATTTTTAATACCTAGATCTAACATTCTAAGACTTGCAATTGCAGTAGATATATTCTCTAGCTGGTATTGACCAAGAACATTTGGTTGAGGTAGTTTTAGTCCTCCGAATTTATCCTCATAGTAAAAAAATTTATTTTCTTTTTCAAGAAATGAAAAATCTTCGTTAAAAAAAATCTTTTTCGATTGATTTTTAGCTATGGTTTTTTTAATACATTTAAGTGTTATATTGTTACTTTGTTTTGCAACAACAATTTTCGAATTCAAAAGAGCAGAAGTTTTTTCGAATACAATTTTTTCAATTGTTCTTTCATTTTTAGGAAGCCAATCTAAATGGTCTTTACTAATTGATGTTATAATAGTGGCTAAATTTTTCTTAAAAATATTAGTTGCATCAAACCTAAAAAATAATCCAGCTTCAATAAGATTAATATTATTTGGATATTGTCCAGCCTTATATAGATAACAAGCGGTCAGCATTTCAAAGAATGTTATGGGTTGATTATTATTAATTTTTTCGACTTTTTCAAAAATGGTGACTAGATCATTATCATTTAACTCTTGGTTGTTAAAAATGAATCTTTCATTGATTTTTTGTATATGTGGACTTGTAAAAACATTACATTTTATATTAGCTTCTTTTAATATCGAGTAACAAGCCTGTATAGTTGAATTCTTACCATTAGTACCAATTACATTTATTACTTTAATTTTATCTTGAGGATTACCAAGTTTTTTGCAAAGATTTTTGATACGATCTAAACTTAGATCAATCTCTTTTTTATGCAATGTTAGAAAGCGACTGAGTATTTTCTTTAGTTTCATTTTCTTCAGTGCTTACGACAGAATTTTTCTTTAGCAATATTGATAACAAAGTTCCAATTTTGGCTGAAAGATCTTTTCTTTCAACAATCAAATCAATAAAACCAGTTTTTTTTACGTATTCACTCTTTTGAAAACCTTCGGGTAATTCTTCTTTGACTGTACCTTGTATAACTCTAGCACCAGCAAAAGCAATCAAAGCACCAGGTTCAGCTATTTGAATATCTCCTAGCATTGCGTAAGAGGCAGTTATACCTCCAGCAGTTGGATCAGTAATGCAAACTATGTATGGTAGATTATTTTTTTTTAATTCATTTATTGCAAGAGTAGTTCTTGCCATTTGTGATAAAGAAATTAAACTTTCCATCATTCTCATTCCTCCACCAGCGCTTATACATAAAAACGGGGTATTATTTTCTATAGCATGTTGAATTCCATACAAAAATGCTTCTCCTTCCGCAGCTGCCATTGAAGCACCTAAAAAATCAAAATCAGATGCTACGGCTGTGATTTTGATATTTTGAATTGATCCACAAACAACCATCATTCCACATTCCATCCCAGTTTTTTTTCTAGCGCTGGACAATCTACTTTTATAAGATTTTGAATCTGTCCAATTCAATGGATCATCCTTTGGAATAGGTGTTTTAAATATTTCATAATTATTTTTTCCAAATAAAATATCAAATCTTTGTTTTGGTTTTATTCTGTGATGTTTATTACAGTCTGGACAGCAAAATAAATTATCTTCAAGATCTTTTTTTAATATAGGACCTTTGCAACACGAGGTCCAGTCGCTATTAGCAATATCCTCTTTTGATGCTCTTTTATGAATAGCAGTTTTAATTTTTTCGCCAGCCTTGATTATTTTTGTTATCCAATTCATATAATTTTATTTTTTAATTTTTTTACTACATTAGTCGCATTTGTGACAGCATTTTGTCCTTTTTTAATAGACCTAGTAATTTCATTACAAATTGCGCTTCCCACAACTAATCCATCAGCTTTTTTGAGCGAGTTTATTGATTTTTCTGTAATACCGAAACCTATTACAACTTTTTTGTGTTTATTATGACTCTTAATTTTTGTGTATTCTCTGAGTATTTTTTTAGGAGATACCTTCAGTTTTCCCCCAGTGGTAGATAACATACTTATGTAATATATCATATCGTGTGATTCTTTAATAATTTTGTTCAATCTTATTTTAGAAGTTGTTGGTGAAATTAGTTGAATAAAGTTTATCTTATTTTTTTTACATTTATATGCAAACTTTTTATTTTCTGGGTAAGGCAGGTCTACAACTATAAGACCATCTACTTTACTCGTTTTGCATATTTTAATAAATTTATCCTCTCCGTATTGGTAAATCATATTAAAGTAACCCATTAAAATTATTGGTTTATTTTTTTTAATTTTTTTAAAATTTTTAACTATTGAAAAAACATCCTTCATTTTGATACCATTCTTAATAGCACGGTAAGAGCTAGTTTGAATTTGACCACCATCAGCGATAGGCGTATTATGAGGGAATCCTAGCTCACAAATATCTGAATAATTTGATATTGATTTCAAAATTTCTAAAGATTTTTTCTTTGTATAATCTCCTGCTACGGTATAGGTCAGTAAGGCTGGTCTTCCTTCATCTTGTGCTCTTCTAAATGCTTTTATAATTAATGAGTTGTGCATTAATATTTTCCTAATCTTTTTCTCAAAATATCTTGATCCTTTTTAGCATCACCGCATGAATTGACTATAATGATTGTATTTTTTTCCAATTTTGGAGCAATTTTTATTGCTTCAGCAAAAGCGTGACTTGGTTCCAAGCTTGGATTAAGTTTTTCTAATTTGGTTACAAGTTTGTAGGCATTCAATGCTTCCTCATCCGTAGCATAAGTATATCTTGCCCGCTTGGTATCTTTTAGAAAACAATGAATTGGACTTACACCCGGATAATCCAAACCTGCACTTATGGATGCTGTTTCCGCTATTTGACCCTCGACATTTTGACAGACATATGAAGCAGCTCCATGTAGTATACCAATTTTAGCATCTTTACTTAAGGGTGCGGCATGAAGTTTTGATCCTTTAGGACCACCGGCTTCAACACCAATTAGTTCTACGCGATTTTTGTCATAATCAATAAAATTGCTCCAAAAACCATAGGCAGAACTTCCTCCACCTACACAATTAATTAATTTAATTTTTCTAGGAATTTTTTTGAATTCTTTTTTAATTTGAAATTTTAATTCTTTAGAAATTTGTGAAGTACTCCATCCACAAATTTTGACAAATATATTTGGCCCCACCGTTGAACCAACACACATATGTGTGTTATCGCAATTTGATACCCAATACCTCATGCATTCGCTAACAGCATCAACCAAAGTTTGGCTACCTGAATAAACTGGCACTATTTCTGCACCGTTTTTCCTTATTGCCTCACAATTAGGTCTCTGTCTTTTAATATCTTTTGCTCCCATAAAAATTTTGCACTTAAGCCCAAATTTTTTAGCTGCCATACTTAACATTTTACCTGCATAACCTGCGCCAGTATCACCAACAATATATTTTTTACCCATAGCTTTGCAAATCAAAGCATGTACAGTCGCATTATATATCTTATGAGCACCTCCATTTGCCTCTGATACCATCTTTGCCCATATTTGAGCCCCACCTAAATAATTAGTTAAATTTTCTAGTTTTATAAATGAAGTTGGTGATCCAATATAATTTTTAAAATAAAAATCTTTTTTTTCTAAAAATTTTTTATTTTTTCTCAACTTTTTGAATTCTGTGGTTAAATCTTCAATTGGTTTTTTTAGAGTTTCAGGTATAAAACTCCCTCCAAACTTACTCCCCCAAAATCCATACTTATCGTGCTGGTCAATTAATGGAATTTTTTTTCTAATTTTCATTTTTCAATCCAATTATGATAAAGCTCTAAATTATTTTTAACAAAGCTGGGTAAGAAATTTGTATCAAGCTTAACAAGTTTGTTGCCTTTATTAAATTTGCTCGATTTAGAGTCAACTTTTAAATTATATACTGTTGTTTTCTTTTTTATTAGTTCAGAAATTTTTTCTGCTCCAAGAGGTGCCAGGTCATATTCAGTATGATGCAAATAAGATTTTAGTTTTTTTTCAATATCCTCGGGTTTTTTGATATATGAAAAATGCCAACCCCCGTTATTAATAATATTTATTTTTGAGTATTTTGTTTTTGAAAACAAAGTATCAATTCTCCACCAAGGATAAATTCTATCTTTAATATTTCTTAACCATTGCGGTGAGTAAAGATTTTTTTTCTTACAAGCTTTAGATCCTATCCAAGGAAAATTTTCCAAAAGTAAATTCAATTTATAATAAATCATCAACTGTTTAAAAAAAACAATTTTATCATTTTTCTCTCTTAAATTACAATTTTCTAAATTAGGTATCTCATCTAAATCAGATATTATAATCCAATCATTTTTATCTGCATTCAATAAACCGTTTATAATAAAATTTCTTTGATAATTTTCCCTTAAAAGTGCATTCATTATATTTTTGCCAATTATTTTTTTTGAATTGTCATCTTTTTTAATATCAAAAAGATTATTTGGTTCATGATCTAATAGAAGATAGTTAATCTTACTTTCGAATTTTCTAAATTTCTTTATATCAAACAAAGGTGTTCTTTTTTCCCCTTTATGATTGAAAGTTGATTCAACTATTACGAATTTATCGACAAATCTATCTAGATAATTCAATCTGAGATCTAGTATCATGTCTTCATCAAAATACATAAAACAATCAAATATTTTCATTAATACTTTTTAATCTTTTTTAATTTTTTTTATATGATAAAAAAATTTATGGCAGATAAATTAATTATAAGTTTTGAAGAATATACTAAAATTGTTGAAAAATTGGCTATTCAGATACATAAAAATTACAATCCAACTGTTTTAGTTGGAATTATGAGGGGAGCAGCTCCGATTATAGATATTTTATCAAGAATTTTTAAGCTTCCAATTGCATATATTGTAATACAAAGTTACTCTGGCAGGGGATTAGAGGACAAGCAGGGAGAATTAATGTTTGCAAGAGAAATAAGTTCATTAGCCGTTGAAAAAGATTTTAAAAAAGTTCTTTTAATCGATGATTTATCAGACACAGGACTAACATTAAATAAAAGCATTGAGTGGTTAAAGAATTATGGGCCAACAAAAAAAAATATTGATGAGGTCAAAACCGCTTGCCTTTGGAAAAAAAAATCGTCAACTTTTGAACCAGATTTTTGTTCAGTTAGATTAGACTATGATCCATGGATTGTACAACCCACAGAACATTATGAGGAATTATCGATTGATCAAATTTTGAAAAGAAACCTATAGGGTTGGTTATTAACCAACCCTATTAAGTACGTTTAATTTTATGCAACAGCAAAACTAACAACACTAAGTATTGCAACTATCCATATAGCAGGAGATGTATTTGAGAACTTACCTGTAAATATTTTTATTAAAGCGTATGACACAAATGCAAGAGCTATCCCATTGCTTATACTGTATGTCAAAGGCATTGATATCATTGCAAGAATCGCAGGCGCAGACTCAGAAATATCATTCCATTCTATATCTGTTATATTTCTAATAAATAAAACTGAGACAAATAACAGAGCTGCACCATCTATTTGTTTTGGTAGACTCGTAGCAAGAGGAGCAAAAAATATACAAGCCAAGAACAATATGCCAATCACTAATGATGTCATTCCAGTCTTTCCACCAGCTTTTACACCAGCACCAGACTCCACATAACTAGTCACTGTTGTAGTTCCCATCATTGCACCTGCAACGGTACTAACACTATCAGATAACATTGCTTTATTAATATCTTGAACTTTTCCGTCTTTACCAACTTTACCAGCTACATTAGCTACAGATGTTAAAGTTCCGGCAGTGTCAAAAAAATCAATAAACAATAATGTAAATATAACTGTTGACATACCAGCAGTCATAGCGGCTGATAAATCAAATTCAAAAAGATAAGTCATTGGTGGCGGAGCGCTAGCTATACCATTGAACTTAGCTAATCCAGTAGCCCAAGCAATAATACTAAAAACTAAAATACCAATAATTATGTTTCCTTTAACATTCATTTTTTCTAAAACTATAATTGCAATAAAAGTTGCGCATCCTAGTAAAACTAATGGGTCACTCAAATTACCTAGTTGTACTAAAGTTACAGGATTATCTACTACGACCTCCATAATCTGAAGACCTATTATTGCTAAAAATAAACCAATGCCAGCTCCTATACCTAATTTAAGACTTTTTGGAATTGAGTTAATAAGCCAAGCTCTTACAGGTGTTAAAGATATAATTAAAAATAATACTCCTGCAACTAAAACAGCACCAAGAGCTTCTTGGGGAGAATATCCCATTCCAGCACAAACTCCGAAGGCGACAAAAGCATTAATTCCCATGCCTGGCGCGAGCCCTATTGGCCAAGTTTTACCGTAGAATGCCATGATGAAACATGCTAGCGCTGTGGCTAAAATCGTTGCCGTATAAACTGCACCGAAATCAAAAAAGCCTTTATCAGGTCCAGCAAATTCTCCCGATAATATAAATGGATTTAAAAACATTATATAAGCCATGGTTAAAAAAGTAGTGGTTCCGGCTATTACTTCAGTTTTAAAATCTGTTTTATGTTTTTTATAATTAAAATAATTTTTAAGCATTTGTCCTCCTAAATAATTAAATGATAGATATTTGATTCTTTTTGTAATTACCCATCAAAACTACTCTTTATTCACATATTTCAACTCAGAAGTTTATATTTATGCAATAAATTCACTGTTAATATGGATTAATGATTAAATTCAAATTTATAATATTGATTTTTCTTTTGTTGCCTTTTGTTAATGGTTGTCAGACAATAAAACAAAAAACAGATGCTATAGTTGAGAAGGAAAATCAAAAGTTAAGTAAATATATTGGTAAGTCCTCAGAAGTGCTCAAAACAGAACTTGGAAAACCTGATGAGGATTATAAAAATTCAAAAGGTAATATGGAATTGATTTATAGAGCTAAAAAATATGGAATTTTATGTGAGAGGAAATTTGAGGTAAATTCTAGTTTGATAGTTATAGGTTTTATATCTAATGGCTGTTTTTAATTTTACCTGCGGAGATAGACTCTCCGCAAGTAAGGTGAAACTTATTTAATTTGAATAAGCCTTTTCTTTTTGTGTTCAGGAACAATTCTTTCACAAGATATTGTCAAAAGACCATCTTTAAGCTCAGCACCATTTATTTTTACATCATCAGCAATGGTGAAAGTTCTTGAAAACTGTCTTTGAGAAATTCCTTTATGAATAATTTCCCCGTCAACATTTTTAGAGTTTGATTTATCAACCTGTTTAGTTCTTACAGTCAATAAATTATCTTCAAATTCAACTTCAACATCTTTTTTATTAAAACCAGCTAAAGCTAATTCAATGGCATAATTATCTTTGCCAACTTTTCTAATGTTGTAAGGTGGATAGTTTGACTGCATTGTCAAATTACCGTTACCAAGCATATTTTCAAATTGATCGAACATATCGTCAAAACCGATTGAAAATGGTCTTAGTGAGTTGAAAATGGATAAATCCTTACTTGTCATAGTTTCCTCCTTTTTAAGCAAGTTAATTTTGTAAACCCCATTAGGCGATCTACATTATATATATGGGAAGTAATTTTTTTTTTTCAAGATTAAAAATTAAATTTTATTAGAAATTTTAAGAGCAAAAGAATAGTCCAGAGCAATCTCTTCAATAGCACTATCACGTCCTGATTTACCTCCATGACCTGCATTCATCTCTGTTTTAAGGAGAAGCAAGTTATTATCTGTTTTGAAGTCTCTTAATTTTGCTGTAAATTTTGCTGGTTCATCAAATAAAACTCTATTATCGCTCAAACTAGTAGTAATTAGAATATGAGGATAATCCATTTTTTTTATATTATTATAAGGCGCGTAAGAAAATATATATTCAAAGTGCTCTTTATTGTCTTTTGCATTTCCAAATTCATCAAACTCTCCAATAGTTAATGGTAATGAATGATCAAGATTTGTTGTTAAAGAGTCTACAAATGGTACAGCCATAATTACTCCCAAAAACAATTCTGGTGCTTGATTTATAACAGCTCCTATTAACAAACCACCGGCTGATCCACCCATACCAATTATTTTACCTTTAGATGAATATTTTTTTTCAATTAAATATTTTGCAGCATAAATATAGTCTTCAAAAGAATTCTTTTTTTTTGTAAGCTTTCCTTCCTTCCACCATTTCATGCCTTTTTCCATTCCCCCTCTAATATGTGCAGTTACCCAGATGATATCTCTATTTATTAAACTGAGTCTAGTTGAGGAAAAACTTGGACTCATTGAATTACCGTAAGATCCATAACCATATAACAGAACATTCGCAGATCCATCTAATTTAGTTTTTTTGTTTCTTGTTATTGTTAATGGCACCATTCTTCCATCATGAGATTTATACTCAATCCTTTCTACAATATAATTATCTGGATTATGGCCAGTGGGTATTTCTTGTTCTTTAACAAGTCTTTTTGATTTTTTCGATAGATTATACAAATAAACTCTTGAGGGCGTTTTTGGAGATGAATACCCTAAATATATTTCATCAGTATTTCTATCTTTTTTTGTCAAAGAAATATTAGGTAGACAAACCTCTTCATCTGAAAAAATCAATTCTTCCTCAACATTTGTTGAAGCATCCCTTAAAAATAATTTATCTAAAGCATTAGATGTCTCAGATCTAATAATCCAATTTTTCAAAAATACGCAACCACCAATTAGAACCTCTTTTTTTGCAGCAACAAATGGTTTCCAATTTTGTTTTTCTAAACTTTCTGAGACATCAATCTTGAAATCTTCTGCATCTTTATTTGTATGATTATAAAACTTATTGTTCCATGAGCTTATTGAATACAAAACTCCCCTTTTTCTTTCCATAATGAGCTTAGGTTTTGGTGGCTCTTCATTTACACAAAAATAATATTGTTCAGATGTATTATGATCTGATGTTGATATGAAGTAATATTTTTCATCGGAGCTTACATTAAGAGCAACAGTAAAAGCATCACTTTTTTCAGCAAAAATTAATTCATCGTTTTCATTTAAACTTCCAAGTTTATGTCTATAAATTTTCCTAGCTCTATGATTTTCGTCTAATTTAGAGTAAAAAATATATTTATCATCTAAGCTAAAAACAATACTTCCTGAAGTGTCATGAATTTCCTTCGTCACCATCTCATTTGAGATAATATCTCTAACAAAAATTGAGTAATATTCAGAGCCTTTAGTATCTAAAGAATAAGCAAGAAACTTATCATTGTGACTTACTTCTAAGTCTCCAACACCGAAA
>MDTD01080196.1_pt1 | contig 10368 bp, 10 predicted proteins | sample 811221 | NCBI WGS metagenome assembly MDTD01 (sample SAMN05326646, study PRJNA326480) | marine metagenome | isolation source: seawater | place: Pacific Ocean: South West | collected 2011
GGAGAAGGTCGGCACGCCCATGCTCGTCGTACTACACGCCAACTGGCAGAACGGTTCCGTGCACGTGTGGGGAGAATCCGCCGAGCGGTTCGTCCTCATTCCGGGCCACGATGCCGATGGCCGGACCGACGGCTCGACGGAGTGCGCTGTGGCCGAGCCGCTGGTGCAGGAGCGCGAGCACCTGTACGCACTCACGCCGCTGGAGCTCAAGCGAATCCTTCTTGAAACGTGCGGGTTCGATACCGATCGCATCGACGGTGAGGACACGATGCGACTTCGCCTGCCGCGGGATCTGCTCGGTCCCTGGCCCAGCGATCGTCTCGGCAGCGTGGTGGGTGGTGTCGAACACGAGCAGGACGCCTGGCTGGGCGAGTTCGATGTGCCGACCATCCGCTTCAAGGGCGGGGATCTTCCCGCCAGCTTGCTGCAGTTGGAACGGCTGGTCCGTTCCGCTCGGATCCAGTGCGGGCAGTCCGTCCAGTACCTCGCGTCCTCGGCCAAGTTCGTGCTGGAGCTGCTTTCCGACCAGCGATTCATCCCTTCCCTGCGATCGGACAACGAAGGACACCTCACCGCATCGTGGAGGCCCTGGCTGCTCGACGAGGAGACCATGTCCCACATGGTGGGCCTCATCTCGGCCATGCCTCCCGTCCTGCGGAGCGTCGTCGGCGGCGAATCCGATCCCCAGTTCCTCCTCGAGGAGATGATCGGGGCGATGGCCGAGGGGGTCGTGCGGCGCACGCTCGTCGAGGACGACTTCATCGACTCGCTCGAGGGTCGTGAAGACAGCGATCCGCACGTGGCCTGGCTGCGCGGACTGCTTTCGACCGGACGCGACATCGCCGTGCACGGCGAGTTCGGCCATCAGCTGTTCCTCGACGCCCGACGGTGGATCGGTCGTCTGGACGAGATCGATCGCGATCGTGTCCTGCGGGGCTGCCTGGTTCTCGACTCGCCCGAGGACGGAGCTGACTCGAACGCGACCTGGCATCTTTCCATCGCACTCGAGACGTGCGACCGGGCGGCCGAGCGTCTGGAGGCCGAGGACATCTGGCAGCAGACGTCCGAAGTGCAGCGTCTCTGCGGCGATCCCGATCTGGATGCGAGGGAGCTTCTGATCGGCGAGCTCGGTCGTGCCGCACGGCTGTACAGCCCGCTCGAACCGCTGCTGAACGAGGCGACGCCCTGCGGCATCGATCTGACGACGGATCAGGCCTGCACGTTCCTCGAGGAATACCGTCCACTGCTCGAGGAATCCGGCTTCGGCATCGCGGTTCCCGCGTGGTGGGGCGTCGACGACCACCTCATCGGACTTCGTCTGCAGATCGATTCGCCGGACGAGGCGGACCTCGATCCCGGTCTGGAGCGGTCGCTGCTCGGTCTGCAGAGTCTCATCAACTACCGGTGGCAGATCACCGCGGGACAGACCTCGCTGAGCATCAAGGAGCTCGAATCGCTGGCACGCCAGAACTCCTCGATCGTCTGGCTCCACGACCGTTGGATCCAGATCGATCCGCAGCAGGTCCGGTCCGCGGTCGAGTTCATGACCGGGCAGGAGTCCGATTCGATGTCGCTGGCCGAGGCGATCCGTCTCGCGTCGGGGCAGTCGGACTGCGACACGGGGCTTCCCATCTGGGGCGTGGACGCGACGGGATGGGTCGGCCGGCTGTTCTCGCAGCCGGACGAGGAATCATCGACCATCGAGATGGTGCCCCAGCCCGACCGGTTCACCGGTGAGCTCCGTCCGTATCAGCTCAGCGGCGTCAGCTGGCTCAACTTCCTCGACCGCTTCGGCCTCGGTGCCTGTCTGGCGGACGACATGGGGCTCGGAAAGACGGTGCAGCTGATTGCGCTCCTGCAGCACGAGCGACGCGACGGAGATCGCCTCGCTCCGAGTCTCCTCGTGGTTCCCACGTCGGTGATGGGCAACTGGGCAAGGGAGATCGAGCGGTTCGCGCCCGAACTGAACGTGCACGTCCAGCACGGTCCCACCCGTCCCGTCGGAGAGGACTTCGCCGAGGCCATCGCCGACATGGATGTGGTCATCACCACCTACGCACTGGTGGTCCGGGATCAGGACAGCTTCAATCCGGTCGACTGGCACCGGGTCGTCCTGGACGAGGCGCAGTACATCAAGAATCCTCCGACGAAGCAGACGGCGGCGATCCGCGCGCTCAAGGCCACGCGACGCATCGCACTCACCGGCACCCCGGTCGAGAACCGGTTGACCGAACTCTGGTCGATCATGGAGTTCTGCAACCCCGGCTACCTCGGCGAGGCCTCCGACTTCCGGCGACGTTTCGCCCGGCCGATCGAGCGGCAGCGGGACACCCGCCAGGCCGAGCAGCTCCGCCGTCTGGTGCAGCCGTTCATCCTGCGACGGCTCAAGACGGACCGCAACGTCATCTCCGACCTGCCCGGATGCGTGGAGACGAAGGAGTACGCGACGCTCACCCAGGAGCAGTGCGAACAGTACGAACGGGTCGTCAAGCAGATGATGGACGACGTGGATCGCAGCAGCGGCATCCAGCGTCGGGGCCTCATCCTTTCGCTGCTGGGACAGCTCAAGCAGATCTGCAACCATCCGGCGCAGATGAGCGGCCAGGATGAACTGAACCGGATCGTCTCGCCCGACGGCAGCGATCTCCGCCAGCTCTCCAGTCGTTCCGGCAAGGCCCGACGCCTCATGACGCTCCTCGAGGAGGTCCTGGCCACCGGTGAGCAGGCGCTGGTCTTCACGCAGTACCGCCGCATGGGCCGTCTGCTGTCGGGCATGATCGAGCACGACCTCGGCTGCGAGACCCTCTTCCTGCACGGAGGCACGCCGGTGCCCCGTCGCCAGAAGATGATCGACCGCTTCCAGTCGGCCGACGGAACCGCCCCCGTGTTCGTTCTGTCGCTCAAGGCGGGCGGACTCGGTTTGAACCTGACCGCGGCCAACCACGTATTTCACTACGACCGCTGGTGGAATCCCGCGGTCGAGCGTCAGGCCACCGACCGTGCCTACCGCATCGGCCAGGAGCGGACCGTGCACGTCCACAAGTTCGTCTGTCAGGGCACGCTCGAGGAGCGGATCGACCAGATGATCGAGGACAAGACCGCACTGGCCGAACAGATCATCGGGGCGGGCGACGACTGGTTGACGGAGATGTCCACCAGTCAGCTCCGCGAGGTGCTGCAGTTGAATCCCTCGGCTCTGGAGTTCGAATCATGACCCGCAGCATCGATCGCAAGCAGGTCGACTCCACGGCGAACCGTTCCACCCGACGGGCGGGACGCGGCGGCAAGTTGCGGCTTCCTCCCGCCCAGTTGCAGGAGCACTCCATCGCGGGCACCTGGCTCGATTCCATGACGCACCACTTCGGCGATGACGCCATGGAGTGGGGCCTCGAGGCGGCGCAGTCGGGACGCGTCCGCAGCATCGAGCTGGGGGTCGGATTCGTGTCCGCCAGCGTGAGCGAAGAGGGTGAAGGAGGCCGACGGGTGACGGTCAGCGTGCCGACGCTCGACGAGCCGAGCTGGTCCCGGGTCGTCGATGCGATGGCGTCCGAAGCCGTCTACACCGCCCGGTTCATGGAAGGGGAGTGCCCCCCGAATCTGCTTCAGCTCTTCCTCTCCTGCAACGTCGATCTCGTTCCCGGCCGTGACGAGGCCGTGGGGATCCGGACCAAGGCGCCCAGCGGCAGCGCCCGTCGTCGTGCCGCCGCCGTGGCGTGGCTCATCGCCGAGCGCCTGGTGGTCGAGCCTCTCGCCATGCTGCGCCTTCGCGGGCAGGGCGTCGACGACATGGTGCAGCGGATCCGCCAGCGTCGTTCCATGCGTCTCAGCGAGGGAGCGCACGCGCATCCGCCGTTGAACCTGCAGGGCGAACTGGAGGCCGCGGTCCCGCTGGCGGAATCGATCGAGCAGTTCTGGCGGTCTCCCTCGCTCGATCAGCTTCCTCCACGCATGCCGGCGCAGCACATTCCCCACGCGCTGCTCCGTCGCCTCGGGGCAAGCCCCATGGACGGAAAGTTTCCGCTCTCCGGTTTGCTCGAGACCATCTACGACCAGGTCGGCGAGGCATCCCGGGCGATGCTCGAGGACGACCCGGACTGATTCGAGCTGTTCCGTCTGTGCGGTCTGTACCGTCTGCGGGGGTCCGATTCCGGCCTGCACGGCTTCATCCCTCCGACCAGGTGTCCGATACGACTTGTGGCACCCATGTCAGAGAGGAAACAGGGATGAACAACGAATCAAAGCCATCGAACTCGATCCGGGAGTCGATCCGTCGGCTCGAGGCCCACGTCAACCAGGCCCGGTCGAAGCGTATCAATGAAAACAGCCGGGTCCCGAAGGTACCCGGCTGGGTGAACTCGCAGGCCGATGCGTCCGACGCTGCACCGCGCATGAAGGCGCGGCGCAAGGAGCCCGGCACGTTCGAGAACTGGAGACGGCAGGCGGGGGAGCACCCCGCAGGACCGGCTCAGTTGACGTGCTTGAGTCCGCGACGCTGGTCCCGGAGACGACGGCTCTTGCTGACGCGTTCCCGGAGGTAGTACAGCTTCGCACGACGTGCATCGCCACGACGAACGACGTCGATCTTGGCGATGCGCGGTGAGTGCAGCGGGAAGATCCGCTCGACGCCTTCGTTGGCGACGATGCGTCGAACCGTGATGGTCCGGTTCACGCCGCGGCCCTTCTGGCCGATCAGGACGCCCTGGTACACCTGGATGCGTTCCTTCTCACCCTCGATGATCCGCACGTGGACGTCGAGGGTGTCACCGACGCTGAAGGCCGGGAACTGGTCGTCGGACTTGAGCTGATCGCTGGTGGCGGATTCGATTGTCTGTTGCCTGTTCATTTCACTTCTCCGGGGACATGCCCCTGTCTATCGTTCGCGACCGACCGACCTCAGTTCGAGGGGGTCATCAGGTCGGGACGTCGTATACGAGTTCGTTGCTTCATCTGCTGGAGGCGCCAGTCCGCGACCGCCTGGTGATCGCCGCTGAGCAGGACCTCGGGCACGGTGCGATCCCGCCAGACGCGGGGCCGCGTGTAGTGTGGTGAGTCCAGCAGCCGTCCTTCGCAGTCCTCACGGAGTCCGAAGGAGTCCTCCCGGGCGGAGTCCTCGTGTCCGAGCACGCCGTCCTGGAGTCGGGTGACCGCATCGATGAGCACCATGGCGGGCAGTTCCCCGCCGGTGAGCACGAAGTCTCCGATGCTCACTTCCAGGGGTTCGAGTTCGTCGATGACCCGTTCGTCGATGCCTTCGTAGTGCCCCGAGATCAGCAGGAGCCGATCTTCGCCCGCCAGTTCCTCGACCAGCGGCTGATCGAGCGATCGGCCCTGGGGGGTCAGGAGGATCCGGCGGGGAGGAGTCGCATCACGGGATTCGACGTCCTGGACGGCGTTCCAGAGCGGCTGGCACATCATGACCATGCCCGGGCCGCCGCCGAATGGACGGTCGTCGACCTTGTCGTGCTTGTTGTCCGCCCAGTCACGGATGTCGTGGACGTGACAGGTCACGCGACCGCTCTGGGCGGCGCGGGCCTGGATGCTCGTGTTGAGCACGCCCGTGAACATGTCCGGGAAGAGTGTGAGCACGTCGATGCGCATGATCTGGACTCCGCCGGTTCCCTCAGGAACCGCTGGCGGCCTTCTTCTTTCCGGGAGTCGGATCGATGCCGGCCCGCTTCAGAAGTGAACGCACGGTGTCCGACGGCTGTGCGCCGACGCTCAACCAGTATTCGATGCGGTCATTCTTCAGGGAGTATTCGTCGTTTCCCTTGACGGGATCGAACCAGCCCAGTTCCTCGATGACACGTCCATCGCGCGGGGCGCGCTTGTCCATGGCATTGACACGGTAGAAGGGGCGGTGACGCCGTCCCATTCTCTTCAGACGCAATACGACCATGATCGGCCTGCTCCTTGTTGGCACCCGGTTCGAGGAGTCTCGACGCCTGTCGAGTGCTCAACGGCACCCCGGGAGGTCGCTCGCAAGCCGTGGGTGGAGCGACCCGTGGGGATGATGCTTCGCCGGGTGGACGAAACGAGGATTGTATCGCTCCCCGGGTGGCCCCACAAGGGGTTTTTCGGCTCTCAGGAGGGGGTACCGGCTCCCAGGAGCCGTGCCACGAGGTCCGTATAGGCACCGGCGAGCTCGATCGAGCCGGCGAAGATGAAGTTTCCGGCTCCGAAGAAGAAGATCGCCACCAGCAGTCCCAGAGACAGCAGTTGCGACTGGGGTTGCGAGTAGAAGTGGCGGATGCGGATCGACATGGCACCGAGGATGCGGGAGCCGTCGAGCGGCGGGATCGGGAGCAGGTTCAATGCGAAGAGGATGAGATTCAGGAATCCGCCCACCAGCAGGAAGGTCTCGATGGCCCGCAGCCAGTTGCCCGGCTGCTCGGGGCCGAACGCGATCACGATTCCGAGGATGGTCAGGGACACGAAGGCCAGCAGCAGGTTCAGCACCGGTCCCGCGGCGGCGACGATGATCTCGCCCCGCCGTCCATCACGAAACCGGGACGGATTCACCGGCATCATGCCCCAGGCGATTCCGATGATGAAGAAGAAGATCAGCGATGTCGTCCCCATCTGAACGAGGGGATTGGCGGTCATGCGATTCAGTTCACGTGGAGTCTGATCACCTTGCGAAAGTGCGGCCCAGCCGTGGGCCAGTTCGTGCAGCGTGATGCTGAAGAGGACCCAGAAGATCCAGCTCACCAGGTATGCAGGACCGATGTTCCACGCGACTTGTACCCACCAACCACTCATACGGCATTCGCCTCCTTGCGACGCGGACTGTAGCTCAACCCGACCGGATGGGCCACGGAAGCGGATCGCACGCCGCGCGGCCTGCGACGGCCCGGCCGATCCCCGCGGGGTGGTCCGGATCGCGAAGGCGGATGGGAGGCACACGACGCGAGTGCGGGCCGATTACCGATGTGTCCACGGGGCACGGGTGGGGCGGAAAGCGTCTTTTTGAAGCCTTGAAGAGGGGTCGGCCGTGTTCTGCGGTGGTCCAGGCGGTTTTTTTGCCTTTGATCGCAGGTCCCCGCGAACCGACGTCGGGGGACGCCGGTATCAAGTTCCATGACCGCACTCGATGCATCCCTCGCGATGAACATGCCCGGCCGCCCTCTTCTGACGGGCTTGGGTATGATTTCGCTTCCTTGGAACCGCCTGCGGCGGGAGTCCGAGCCAGTGCACGGACAGGCAGTGGAAGCGGAGACCAGCGTGGAACATCGGTCAGACGAAGACCTCTTCAGCGCCTACCTCGACGGAGACCGTGAGGCCTTTGCCGAGATCGTGCAGCGGTACGCCGACGAGCTGGTCATGTTCCTGACCAAGCAGACGGGTTCCCGCGCCGCCGCCGAGGACGTCTTCCAGGAGACCTTTCTCCAGATCCACCAGTCCGCGGGGACCTTCGACCTTTCGCGTCGATTCAAGCCCTGGCTGTACACGATCGCGGTCAACAAGGGGCGGGACTACCACCGCCGCAACGCCCGCCGCAAGGCGATGTCGCTGTCCACGACGATCGACGCCAGCGGTGAGGGCCAGTCCTTCGCCGACCTGCTCGAATCCGGAGTCGACCAGCCGTGGGAGGGCATGATGGGTACGGAGAATCGTGCGCAGGTCAAGCAGGTGGTCGACGACCTGCCGGAGCACTTTCGCGAGATTCTCCTGCTGAGCTACTACCAGAAGATGAGCTACATACAGATTGCCGAAACGCTCGAGATCCCCCTGGGGACCGTCAAGAGCCGCCTCCATTCCGCGGTGGCGGCCTTCGGTCGAGGACTCGGAGCGTCAATGGAGGAGGGAACGGATGAGTGAGGAACGGGTTGACGGCATGAACGATGCCGACGCGAGCTTGTTCGACCGGTTGGTCGAAGCGGGCTTCGACGTATCCGCGGTGAACGACATCGACGACGAGCAGCGGGCCCGCCTCGAGCGCATGGCCGAGATGCTCGGCGTGCTCGACGCCTATCCCGCGGACCCCCTCGACGACTCGGATCGCCAGACGCTTGTGAATGCGACGCTGGCCCGCATCGATCGTCACGATTCGGATCAGGCGGACCGCATGCGATTCTCCGACGCGGTGAACGGTGCCGGGTCCGGTCGCTTCGGCCCCCTGGAACTCGTGGCCCTGGCCGCCATCGTCATTCTCGGTGTCGCCGTGATCTTCCCGATCATGAACGCCGGAAAGCGTTCGGCCCTGCAGCAGTACTCGAGTCAGAATCTCGCCGGCATCGGTCGTGGGCTCCTCAGCTACGCCGGTTCCAACGACAACGTCCTGCCCACCACCCATGTGGATCGGTTCGCTCCCGTCTTCGGCGAGGCCCCGGATCGGCTGGATCTGCAGCCGCTCTTCGACGGCGGCTACCTCGACGGCGAGGGTGTCGGTGACGGCTACAGCTTCCAGACGCAGCCGAACCACCACGGGCTCCACCTCGATTCCCGCGCTTCCAACATCCTGATGAGCGACAGCAATCCCACCCTCGAGCACATCAGCATCATCACGGTCGATCAGGCCCGCAAGAGTCTCCGGATCCAGAGCCAGACCAAGATCTCCTGGTCTCCGACCGTGCTGTTCTCGGATGGCAGCACCCTCCAGCTCGCCAGCCACATCCACGAGGGCGACGATCTTCGCCTGCCGGACGAGCGTTGGGACGAGCTGGACCTTCCGGACGCCTTCCTGACGCATTGACCCCCCTTTCGGGCCCCGCTGCGAGCCTTCCGTTGACACCCAACGGGGGGCTGGTATCCTTTTCCTCTTCACCCGATTTCCGGGTGATTCGGATTCAACGCCCTAGGTGGCAGGACAGATACCGTGCCTAAGAACAAGCCCAACAAGGGACTGCTCAAGCGGATTCGGATGACCAAGAGCGGCAAGGTCAAGATGGGCCGTGCCTACGGTCGCCATCGTCGCAGTCACAAGACCGGCGACTTGCTGCGTTCCTACCGGGAGCCGAACTTCGCCCACGCCAGCGATCTCAAGCGGATCGCCGGCATGCTGCACGCTCGCGTGACGGCAGCTTCGGCGAGCAAGACGGTGTCCAAGGACACCACCGAGGCCTGAATCGATCAGACGTTTCTGGCGGGTACGAGTTTCCGCATGACGCGGGACCCCGACCAGGGCAGCAAGAAGTGGAGTGGATGCAATGCCACGCGTACGCAAGGGCGCAGCCCGAACCAAGGCACGCCGCCGGGTACTCCGAGCCGCACGAGGCTACTGGGGTACCAAGAGTCGTCACAAGCAGCAGGCGAAGGTCGCCCTCATCCGGGCCGGACAGAACGCATACCGCGATCGTCGGGCGCGTCGTCGTGACTTCCGTCGACTCTGGATCGTCCGTATCTCCGCCGCCTGCCGGATGCGCGGAACCCGCTACAGCCGTTTCATCAACGGTCTGGGGCGTGCGGGCATCGGTCTGAACCGGAAGATGCTCAGTCAGATCGCGATCGAGGACCCCGCGACGTTCGACACCCTCGTCGAGCAGGCGGAGGCCGCAACGACGGCATCGGTCGCCGGCTGACCCCGTCCGGGACGCTTTTCATGTTTGGATTCCTCGGCGAGGCCGTCAGGAACTATCGCACCACCGGTGCGGTCGCTCCATCGTCGCGCGGTCTGGCCCGGGCCATGACCTCCAACCTGCACACCTGCGAAGGGCCCCGTCGGTTCCTCGAGGTGGGCTCCGGCACCGGAGCGTTCACTCGGCACATCCTGCAGGGGATGCGCGACGGCGACTCCCTCGATGCGGTCGAGCTGAGCGCCCCGTTCGCCAGGCGTCTCGACGATGACGTGGTGGCTCCGCATCGGCGGTGCCACCCCGGACAGTCCGTCCGGGTCCATCAGTGTGCGATCGAGGAGGCGGAGCTCGACGGACCGTACCACGCCATCGTCTGCGGGCTTCCGTTCAACAACTTTCCGCTGGAGCTCACCCAGCGGATCTTCGACATCATGCTCGGCCTGCTCGCCCCCGGGGCCTGGTTGACCTACTTCGAGTATGTCGGCATGCGTCCGATGAAGGCGCCCTTCGTCGGTGGCGGGGGGCGCAGGGCGCTTCGATCGCACGGCGACTTCCTCTCCGAACTCGAGCGTGACCACAACGGGCGGCGCACGTTGATCACCATGAACATTCCCCCGGCCTGGTCGGTGCACCTGCAGGCCGCTTCACCCTCTGAGGACACCCACGGATGAATCGGATCGAATTCGAAGACGCACTGCAGGCCTACGAGACACGATTCAACTCGATGGAGCCGGAACTCGAACTGACCGTCCGCGATCCCGAACTCGGAGTCGAGGGATGGGTCGTCGTCTGGAGCACGCTGAGCTGCAAGGACGGTCCGCTCGGACGCGTCGGCAAGGGGGGAACCAGAATCCAC